>Ga0207670_10000013_pt1 | contig 211834 bp, 177 predicted proteins | sample KBSS23HmetaG_FD_184339 | JGI IMG/M metagenome (GOLD analysis project Ga0207670, IMG submission 184339) | Switchgrass rhizosphere microbial communities from Kellogg Biological Station, Michigan, USA - KBS S2-3H metaG (SPAdes) (version 2) | ecosystem: Host-associated > Plants > Roots >...
GACCCCGTGAACGCGGAGCTTGGCGTTCGGTCCCGCATCGATCCCCGTGAAGGTGGGTGGGGACACCGGTTCGATGGAGAGACTGCACCGCGGAGCGGAAGCGCCCCCGGCGCCGCTGGATCCCCCCGTCCCCGCCGCGGCCCCCCCCGACCCCTGTGCGCCTCCGGTGGCGGACGACCCGCCCGACCCGGATCCGGTGACACCGCCGGACGACGAGGAACCTCCCGACCCTTGGGAACCCCCACTGCCAGAAAAGACGTCGGTGGATGAGCCATCCTTCGTTCCGCCATCCATCGCCGCGGCATCCGCCCCACCGGAGCCGGTCGCCGGCTCCGACGAGCCTGCGGCGCAGCTGCTGACCAGCAGCAGGACCGCCAGCGCGCCCAGAAGGTCTCGCGCGCGGAGGCCAGCTGTCGTGGCTGGGTTATTTTCCCTCACTGCCATACCACCGTCCAGGTCACCCGCTGAAAGCAACCCGAGCCCTGGTTCTCCTCGCAGAAGTCCTTGTCACAGGCCAGCAGCTTCTTGAGGGCGTCAGGTCGGCGGTCGTGGACCTCCACGCGAACCACGCTCTCCTGGAGGACGTCGAACGGCGGGCTCACCAGCTCATGATAGTCCGCGTTGGCGACCGTCAGAGTGCCGCCCTTCAGCCCGAAGGACCAGGTAAAACTGACCGTCGGCTGGCCGGGATCCGGAGGGTACTTGTCGCCATCGTCGTCGACCCGCTTCACAGTGAAGGTCCTCGTCTTGGCGTCGTCGGTGGTATTGCGCCGCACCCCCATCGCCGCCGCATCGGGATCAGTCAGCTGGATGCAGGGCGGGGCGTCCTCCATCACCGTGAACTTCGTGGGGTAGGGCGGACTCTCGTCAGCGGTCGATTGGAACGGCGACCGAGACGAAACCTTCAGCATCGCGGTGTACTCGCCCGGCGTGTTGGCGGTGAAGCACCGGTTGGTCTCGACGTCGCTGTTGTCGTTGCAGGACCCGAACTCCGCGCCCGGAGGTCCTTGCAAAGGCAGCCAGTTGTATTGGGTGATCGGGTCGCCGTCGGGATCTTCGCCGGACCCGACCAGATGAAAGGTGGTGTAAAGGGGATACGTGGTGGCTGCCAGCGGCTGCAGGAGCACGATCCGGGCGGACGGCGGCTGGTTGGCGGGGTTGCTCGGGTCGAAGACCCGGTTGTTCGCGCCGACGGCCCCGTAGCGATCGGTTGCGAACGCCCATACGCAGAAGCGCGCTTCCGTGTCCTGCTTCGAAACGGTGAAGGTGGACGGGGAGGGGCTGGTGACCGCGGGCGGCCAATTCGCCGGTGTCTTCGGGTCCAGACATTCCCGGGTCACCGCCCAGGTGAGGCTCAGGCTGTCCTGATCGGGATCGCGGGCGCCCACGGTGAAGGTCGCGTCCTGTCCCTTCACCACCGAGCCGGTGGTCGACTCAGGCAGCATGACTTCCGGTGCCCGGTTGATCGGTTGAGTGAAGCAGCCCGTCATTGCGCTGGTCGCAACGCCCAGGAACGCCCACCAGGTCGTCCGTAGGGAAGTTCCGCGGCGCCGAATCGCGGCACGCGGGGAAACCCTCGGTTTGGAGTGCGGTGGGCACCCAGCGGGATTCAGCAACGAACAGGCCAAGCCAATGTCCTTCCAGTCGGGGGTCCTCAGGCTCGCGCTGGAGCGGTCAAGCCCAGCGCCCGGGCAATCCTGTCGCGATTCGGTCGCAAAGGAAAGGCTGTGATTCAGGCCACGCGCCCGCGGTCAATCGATCTCGGCCAGATCCGTCTCGACCAGCAGGTACAGCGACCGGAGGAACGTCACCAGTTCATCTGGCGCCGTGAACTCGGCCATCCAGGAACGCAGCGTGCGATCGCCGTCCAGCAACGCCAGCACCTCGCGCGGCGTCGGACCCAACCGGAACGCGTCGGGATCGATCCGCCGCCGCTCGGAACGACGCGGCGGGCTGTCGAGCAGCTCGGCGAAGCGCGCCTCCAGTTCTTCGTAGGGGACGGTCAGCACCCCGGCCCCCAGGATCTCGTAGGCGTTCAGGCCCAGCGGGAAGTTCTCCTGCCCGTTGCGGACCCCGCGATAGAAGGCGAACGTGCCGCGTGACCAGCGAAACACTTCGATCACGCGGTCGCGCACCTGCTGCGAGAGCTGACGAAACACGTCCAGCGGGCGCATCAGGCCCAGGCCCACCAGCGTGTCGCCCAGCTTGCCCGAGAAATGCGGCAGCATGCCCAGCGCCATGTCCAGTTCGGCCGGTCGCAACACGCCGCGGGTGACCAAGTAGGCGCCGAAGCGATCGGTCGGAACGCTGGAATTCACGGACTGTGGTGCACCCGCGGCCAGAAAAACTTCCTTGATCTCACCGTCGCGCTCGAAGCGCAGCAAGCCGGTCTCACCGGCGACGGTGACGTCGGCCAGGATCCGCAGGGGCGAGATGGTGCCCAGATCGCCGGCGCTGTCGGGCGGGCGCGCCGGGGCGGCCGAGACGAACCGACCCACGTCGGTACGATTGTCGACGAACCCGGGCATCGGGGTGGGAGGAACGCGCGCCGGTGACGGGGGCGTGGGTGTGAAGCCGGTCCGGCGCGCCGCGGCGCTGAAGCCTGACCACTGGTCAGATTCGCCGCCGGACATGGGCAGCGGCACCCCGTCGGCCACCCGGGCGGTCCTGGCCCGCGCCGATAGCTCGGCGGGGATCGGCTGGGGGATGCCGCTCGCCGGGGACGCAGACGTGGGCGTCGCTGTCGCACCCGCGCGCGGAAGGCTGGCGCTCGACGGGGCGGAGATCACTGCCACCGACCGCGACGGACGTGGGCGCTCTTGCGACAGGCGGCGGCCGCGTTGCTGAACGCGTTCCAGTGCTTCCGGCGAATCGTCGACCAGGTCGGCCATGAACGCGCGCAGATCGGCCGGTCCCACCCGGATGCCCTGACTGAACAGGTAGTCGCTCAGATCGTCGCGAAATTCAGTGGCGCTTTGAAAGCGCTGCGTCGGATCTCGTCGCAGCGCTTTGCGCACGATCCCAGAAAGCTCGGGCGGAATGTCGTGTCCGTATTTGTCCAGGCGATCGATGCGGGCGTCGCGCACCATCAACAACACGTCCAGATCGTTCTGCGCGGTGAACAGGCGCCGGCCCATGAAGGCTTCGGCCAACACGATGCCCACCGCGAACAGATCCGAACGGCCGTCCAGGGCCGCGCCCACCACCTGCTCGGGCGACATGTAGCCGTACTTGCCCTTCAACGTACCGGTGGTCGATCGCTCGCCGCGGTCATCGGCGTGCGCGATGCCGAAGTCGCCCAGCTTCACTTCGCCGTGGCGTGCGATGAATATGTTCGAGGGCGAAATATCCCGGTGCACGAGGCGCATCGGGCGACCTTCCATGTCCAATGCGGTGTGCGCGTAATCCAGCGCCTCCAGAATTTCCGACACCACGAACAGCACCAGCGGCAACGGCACGCGCACGCGGCGCTGAGCCGCTGCGCGCAGCAGGGCCAGGGCGTCGGCGCCATCGATATATTCCAGCGCGATGAAGTACTGGTCAGCCACGTCGCCGAAATCCAGCACCTGCACGACCTTCGGGTGAGTCAGCTGCGCCATCAACTTCGCTTCGTCGATGAACATCGCGACGAAGGCGGGGTCGGCCGCCAGGTGCGGCAGGATACGCTTGATGACGATGACTTTTTCGAAGCCGTGCGACGAGACGATCTTCGCGCGGAACACCTCGGCCATTCCGCCGGTCGCCAGCCGCTCGATCAGCGTGTACCGTCCAAATTGCGAGGGGAGTTCTAACTGTCCCTCTGGTGGCATCTGGCCCTGCAACTATAACAAGCGCGACCACGCGCGCTAGGCGGCCTCGGCCGGAACCGGGCCGACGATCGGGATGAAGCGCCGGGGAAGTCGGCTTCTAAAGTCGGCTTCTAAAGTCAGCTTCTAAGGTCGGCTTCTAAGTCGGCTTCTCTTGGTGACTCCCCGAGCCCGCACCCGGCCGACCGGTGGCGCCACTGTAAGCGGAGGTCGCCCTCGCGACCGCTAAGTGGCTTCGGGGACGGCGCGGCGTTTGGGCAGCGCCTTGCGAAGCTGCAGCGGATCCACCACCTCGCCCGCCAGCTCGACGATGCGGAACGCCGCGCGTCGCGCCCGGGCCTGGCACTCCTCGTTGGGGGAGAACGAGATCAAGGTGTTCCAGCCGGTCTCCATGACCTGGCGTTCGTCGCCGGCGATACGGGTGTCGAACAGCGCCGCCGTCTCTGCGTCCCCGCGCTCGCGGCACAGCTCGGCGAAGAGGGCCAGGCGGCCCAGCCGAAAGGTTCGCAACGTCACCGCGCCCGCCGATGCCCTTTCCTCCGGTGTTTGCAGGCTGCGCAGGAACCCGAAGAAGCGCGAATAGCCGCCCTGGCGCGGGTCGAAGGGCTCGAAGCCCAGTTGCGCCAGCCGACCGGCCAGCGCGCGGTGGTGGGCAGCCGCGCTGCCACATTCCTCGGCGAAGCCCATCTTCATGGGCAGATCGGCGCAATCCACGAACCACAACGCCGCCACCTCGGCGGTCTCGATGGCGTCCTTCATCGACAGGCGCAGGAAGTCGACGATATCCAGGTTCTCCTTGGCGATCGCCGCCCGCAGACTCCCTAGATGACGCTCCAGCGACGCCTGATTCTTGGTGTGGAAATCTTTGATGAAGGTCTCGGCGTCGTTCATGGGGGAATGAATCCTGGGGTTCGGTGCCTCGGATCGTCAAGCCAGTTCGAGGATCTGACGATGCAAAAGAGTCGCACCGATGGTACACCCACATCGTTCCCCCAGGGGCCTGTTTGACGTCGCACTGCTGAGCCTGACGCTTGCCGCCGGCTGTGGTCCCGAGTCACTGGATCCGTCCGCGCTGGACGACGATCTGGTCGCGGCCGAGCCCACGTCGACCGCGCAGGCGTTGACCTCCGGCGATGCGGCGCCCAAGGTCATCTACCTGGCGTATGCCGACGGTAAGCCGCTGACCAGCGTCGCGCCCGACGCATGTCGGGCCACGCCCCCCAAGTTCGTGTGCAAGTTCGCGGCTTCCAGCAAGGAATGTCAGCGGCAAATTCAAGGCTATCTCGACCGCTGGTACGCCGACTTCAACGTGGTCTTCACCCTGACGCGGCCGACGTCGGGTGACTTCTACACCGGGGTGGTCAGCTCGGGCGGTGGCGCCTGGTGCAACGCCGCCATGACCACCGCCGGGCTGGCCCCGTTTTCGTGCCAGGACATCGCGGGTGGGATGTCGTACACGTTCCTGGGCGGAGAAGACGCCAAGGACAGCGCGATCATCATCGCGCAGGAACAAGCGCATCTGGTCGGGCTCGAGCACACGAAGAGCGCGCGCGACCTGATGAATCCGACGATCTGTTCCGCGTGCGATGGTTTCGAGAAGGTGACCAACCAGATCGACACCGATCATTGCGGCCGCGCCAATCAGAATTCGTACCAGATGATGCTGGACCGGCTGGGCGCCTGGCCAGGCGGCGTGAAACCGAGTCCCTTCGGTTGCGATCCGGACAGCGTTGCGCCGTCGGTCAGCATCACGTCGCCGGCGAACCAAGCCACAGTGGGCGGCAGTTTCCAGCTCAATGTTCGGGCGACGGACGATTGCGCGGTGAAGAAGGTCAGCGTCAAGGTGTCGCCGCAGGGCCTGCAGACGTCATCGACCGCGCCGCCCTTCGAATGGACGCTGACCAAGATCACCGGGCGTCAGACCATCACCGTCACCGCGTCGGATGCCTCCGGCAAGATGTCGACCGCCACTGTTATCGTCAATGCGCCTGGCGCGGACGGCGGGGCGACTGCCGCGGATGCGGGGGTCGGCGATGCGTCGACCAGCGATGCGTCGACCAGCGACGCCAAGACGGACGGGCCCGGCAGCGACGCGGGCCTGGGCACCGACGGCGGCACCGCCACCCAGGTCCCCGACGACGGCGTCGGCTGCGCCTGCGCGCTGGCCCAGGCCAGCCCGGGCCGTGGCCCGGGTGTGCTGGTATGGGCAGCGGTGGCGATCGGACTTCTTGGGGCGACCCGCCGGCGGCGTACGCGCTGACCAACCGACCTCGCCGTGCGAGAAGCGTGGCCGCCCGGCTGCTATAAAGGCAGCGGGCATGCGCCGCCATTTCTCCATGGTCCGGGAGTTCCACCTGGCCGACCTGTTCACGCTGGCCAACGCGGGCAGCGGCATGGGCGCGATCTTCGCGGTGATGGCGGCCCTGCGATCCGAGCGGCAGATGTGGCTGGTCGTGGCGGCCGCGGCCATCGCGCTGGCGCTGGTGTTCGACGTGCTGGACGGTCGGATAGCGCGCTGGCGCCACACCCATTCCGTCATGGGTCGCGAGCTGGACTCGTTGGCCGATGTGATCTCGTTCGGTGCAGCGCCGGCCGCGCTGGCGTACGGCGTCGGCCTCGACGGCGCCTGGGACGTGGTCATCCTGATCTACTTCGTGGCCTGCGGTGTCTCGCGGCTGGCGCGCTTCAACGTCACGGCTGAAGCGCTGTCAGACGGGGCAGAGAAGGTGAAGTACTTCGAAGGCACCCCGATCCCCAGCAGCATCTTGCTGGTGGCCGCGCTGGCGGTGGCGGCGCTGAACGCGCGGATCGGCGATGCCCTGTGGGGGGGCGTGATGACGCTGGGACCGGGGCGATTTCACCCGCTGGTGGCGCTGTTCGGGCTTTCGGGCTCGCTGATGATCAGCAAGACGATCAAGATTCCTAAGCTGTAGTCGGGCCGCGGAGACTTGGCAGCGTCTACCATCCGTGGAAAGCTGCGCCGCGGAGGGTTCCCATGTTGAAGAAGATTCTCGTCGTGCTGGCCGTCATCGTGGCGGGATTCTTTGCCTTCGCGGCCGCGCAGCCCACGCTTTATCGCGTCCAGCGCTCGGCCAAGATCGAGGCACCGGCGCCGGTCGTGTTTGCTCTGCTCAGCGATTTCAAAGCCTGGGCCGCCTGGTCTCCCTGGGAGGGCAAGGACCCGGCCATGAGGAAGACCTATGAAGGAACGCCGGGAACCGTGGGGGCGACGTACGCTTGGCAAGGAAACGCTCAGGTGGGCGAGGGTAGAATGACCATCACCGGGGTGCAGGCCCCCATGGAATTGAAGCTCCGCCTGGAATTCATCAAGCCCTTCGCCGCGGTTGCCAGCACGCAATTCATCGTGGCGCCCGAGCCGGGCGGCGGCGTGATCGCGACCTGGTCGATGGACGGTACCAACAACCTGATGGCCAAGGCCTTCGGCCTGTTCGTGAACATGGACAAGATGGTCGGCGGCGACTTCGAGAAGGGCTTCGCCAAGCTGAAACAGGTCGCCGAGGCCGAAGCCCAAAAACAAGCCGCCGAAGCCGCCGCCGCCGCGAAAGCCAAGGCCGACGCCGAAGCCGCCGCCGCGAAGGCCAAAGCCGACGCCGAAGCCGCCGCCGCCGCCGCGGTCGCCGAAGAAGAAGAGAAAGAGAAAGACAAAGGGAAGAAAACCAAAGGCAAGAAGCACTGACCGCCCTACCCGACACCGCTTTTCGCCGCGGCGTCAGAGCGAGCATCGCGAGCGGGTTTGTCGACGGGAGCGCGGGCTTCGCCCGCGCGGCGCCCCTCAGCAAACTCCGAGGGGGGCCCGTGGGGGGCCCGTGGGGGGCCGCTTCGGCCCCCCGCGTCTACCGCTTCCAGGAAGCGCGAAAGCCGACCGCGTGTAGCACCGGCTCTTCGATGGACAGGATGTAGTCCACCCGTCGATTGCGTGGCTCGTCGACATTGTCCGCGGTCTTGACCGCCAGCGCGGATTCACCAAAGCCTTCGTAGGCCGCGCCGATGCGCAGGCCGTGTGCCTTGAACCAGCGGGCGATGGATTGCGCCCGCGCCTGCGACAGTTTCAGGTTGTAGGCGGCTCCGCCCACGGTGTCGGTGTGGCCCGCGATGAACAGCGTCGGCCGACCGAAGTCGCTCTTGTGCTTGGCCAGCGCAGCGTTGATTTGTTGCAGGCTGGCTTCCAGCTTGGGTCGCTCGGTCTCCATGATCTCCGCCGAGTCGGTCTTGAAAACCACTTCTTCATGCGGGATCGACAGCGACCACGACACGATCGCGACCCCGGCGAAGCCGCCCGCGGTGTCGTGCGCCTGGAGCTCGATACGCGCCGCGACGGCGTCGCTGCTGGGCGACCAGGTCACGATCAACGGCGCACCGGCGGGTTGTCCGGTGAAGTCGTGGCGCTCGTCGGCCAGTTCCTCGCCCGTGTCCGAAGTGACCTTGATCTCGATCTCGGCGGGCGGCATCGACATCCGCACTTCCAGACGATGGTTCGCCAGATCCACCTTCGACTTGTCGACCTGAAGCTGGGGCGCTGCGGTCGCCTTGCGCCCCTCGGCGTGCGCCGACGCTGAGGCCCACAGCCCTATCACCAGCAGCGAAGCGACAGAACGGGTCGGGATGGATCGAGCCGAACGGAATGAGGCGCGGCTACTCATGACCAGGCGCGCATTCTAACATCTCGAGCGGCCATAGCGGCGCAAGGCAGGCGTGCTAGCTTGCCATCGTGCTTGCGCTGATGCGTCGATCGGGTCTGGCCGTGGGGCTTGCGTGTCTGGCCTGGGCCGCAGGCTGCGCCTCGGCGCCCCGGCCCGCGATCGAACCCGCGTTCGCAGCGCGCACGTACACGCCCGTCCGCATCGCGCTGTTGCCTCCGGACGTGTTCATGGTGGTGGACGAGGTCGGTGACAACGATCCGGTGAAATCCGAGGCCCTGCGTCAGCAGGTGATCGCCGAGGTCGTGAAGTTCTCAGGCGAGGCCTTCCGACGGCGCGGCTACGCCCTGGACCTGTCCGCCCGCTGGGACGGTATCTTCGCCTCCGACGGTCAGGTGCTGGTGGGCGGTGACGAGCTGGCCGGTATGGCGCAGGCGATTCTGCAGTTCGCGAACAGCCCCGAGGGAGGGCGCGAGGGCCCGCTGACCACGCCGCAGATCATCGCGCCCGAGCTGGCCGCGAAGCTGGGATGGGCCACGCAATCGGACTCGCTGCTGTACGTGAACCTGAAGGGCGTCACCACCTCCCAGGGAAAGCGGGCGGCGGCGATTGCGTCGGTGGTGCTGATCGTCGTGATCCTGGCCTTGATCGTGCTGTCGCAGTCCAAGGGACGTGGCGGCCCTTCGCGCGGAGGCACGGCCGGGGCGCCTGGGCGTCCGGTGGCCGGACCCACGATGCGCGGAGCACCCACGACTCGAGGCACGCCGATGGCCGCCGCGCCCTCGCCCATGGCCTCGCCGACGGCGCGGGCAGCCCCGGTCGGGCGCGGCCCCTCCGCGTGGAGACCGGGGCCGCAACCGCGGTACTACGGTGGTGGGCCTCGCGTGGGCGTTGGTGTCGGAGTGTTTGTCCCGATTCCCCTGCAGGGTCCCGTCTACACGCACGAAGGACAGGTAGCCCACGAGGACGGTTGGTTCGGGGACGACCAGGTGTATCTGAGCATGACGCTGGTGAACGCCGCCGACGGGCGCGTGCTGTGGCACCTGCGCCAGGACTTCGACGTCGAGTCCGAGAATCCCCAGGACATCGAGGAGCTGGTGAACCGCGTCGTGGGCTCGATTCCGATGCGCGGCGATCTCGTCGATCCCGCGGCGGCGAAGCCACACTGATCGACGACAGCTCCGCGGTCACTTCACCAGGCGATCGACCAGCGCCAACAGATTGCGACGATCGTAGGGCTTGTCGACGCGCAGGTTGTCCACCCGGTTCAAGAACTCCCGCGCGCTGGGGGTGAAGGCTCCGCCGGTCAGGAAAATCATGCGCCGGGCGTGTTCGGGCGCCAGCTGCGACAGCACCCGATGCAATTCCATCCCAGTCACCACCGGCATCATCAGGTCCGAAATGATCAGATCGAAGGCTTCGCCGGCCGAGATCTTGTCCAGCGCGTCCTGCGCGCGCGAGACCGCCAGGACCTCGTGACGCTGTGACAGCACCCGGGCGGTGACCCGTAACACATCCGGATCGTCGTCGATCAGCAAGATGCGCGCGCGGCGGGCAGGTGCGGGCGTGGGTGCGGGGGTGTGCACGACAATCTCCTCGGTGCGCTTCGGCGCGCCCGGAAACAACAGCCGGAAGCGTCGGCCTTGGCCCAGATCGCTGTCCACCGTGATCTGGCCTCCTGCGCTAGTGACGATCTGCTTGCAGATCGCCAACCCCAGGCCGGTGCCAAAGCCGATCGGCTTGGCCGTGAAGAACGGTTCGAAAATGTGCGCCAGGACCTCTTGCGGAATGCTGGGCCCCGTATTCAGCACCTCGATCAGCGCGCAGCCCGAATCGTGGGTCAGGGTGCGGACCGTGATGGTGTGCTTGTCGACCTGTCCCTCGGGCAGCGCCTGCGTCGAGTTGATCAGCAGATTCAAGATCACCTGGCCAAGCCGGGCTTCATTGCCCAGCACCAGGGGCACGTCACCATACTCGGTGACCAGCTCGGCGCGGTGACGGATCTCGTTCTTTGCCAGCGCGATGGCGGTCGCGACCACCTTGCGCAGATCGACCTGGGTCTCGCTCTTCTCGTCGGGGCGCGAAAACAGGCGTAGATCACTGACGATCTGGCGAACGTGTTCGGCGCTCTTCACGCAGTCGGCCAGCAGTTCAAGGGTATCGGCCAGAAAGCCCGGGACGGGACCGGCTGCCGCCGCAGCTTCAGCGGCCCGCCGTAGTTGCGATTCCGCGGCATCCAGGTTGGAGACCACCACCGAAAGGGGATTGTTGACCTCGTGGGCGATCCCCGCGGCCAGCACGCCCAGCGCGCTCATGCGCGCCGACATCAGCACGTCTTCGTGCAAACGTTTCAACTCGCTCACGTCGCGCGAGACGTCCAGGAAGCCCGTGATCTGGTTGTTCGCATCCCGCAGCGGCGACGAGACGGTCTGCATGCGCAGCTGCGCACCTTCCACCTGATGCGTCCATTCGTGTACGGCGGGCTCACCGTCGAGCACCCGCGCGTGGGCCGCCGCGTGGGCGGCGCCCACCTCGGGACCGTACACCTCCGTCACGGTCTTGCCGATGAACGACGACGTCCGGATGCCCAGTCGGTCCAGCCGCTTCCAGCGCGCGCTCAGGATGCGCTCATGTCGGTCGACGCTGATCACCGAGTCTTCCATGGACTCGACCAGCGTGCGAAACAGTTGTTCGCTGTCGCGCAACGCGCGGACAGCCTTGGTCTGGGCCGTCACGTCGACCACCACGATCCGGCACTCGTCCTCGCCTTCCGTGCGGGTCGCCGTCAGCTGAGCCTGAATCGGTTCCGGCACGACGACGGACGATTGACCGTCGCTGGCGTGCGCCGCCGGGTGCAGCACGACCTCGCAGTACCCCTTGCCCGCGGGGCCGAAGACCTGCGCGACCAAGCTGGTGAAGGTCCCACGGTCTTCGGGAGCCACGAACATACGCAGCGAGTGATGCAGTAGATCTGTGCGCTCCAGTCCCAGCAGGGCGGCACCGGTAACGTTCACCCGTCGGATGGTGCCCTCGGTGTCCAGGGTGAAGTAGCCGATGGGCGCCAGATCGTACAGCTCGAAGTATTGCGCCACCGAGGCTTCCAGGCTGTCGGTGACCTGCCGCAGTTCCTCGTTCTGCTGGTCGAGCTCCAGCGTGTGCAACTCCAGGTCGTGTACGACCCGCTCGGTGCTGTCGACTCCTCGTCGACCCGCGCCCCGGTGTCCCAATCGACCATCGCCACGACCGGGTCCGTCGATCCCGTCGCTGGTGGAACTCTTGCCTCTGTCCATCGGCCGCCTCCCTAAGTTCGTGTCGCTACCTTCCCTATCCAGGGACGTCACGCTCAGTTCCCCCGGTGAGCGTGGTATCCCTGACCCCCCCTCCTGATCAGAGACAACAGACCTTCGCAAGGCAGCGTAAACCAGAAACGGAGCGCCTGCCAGTGCCGAAGGTGCGACGACTTGCGAAGTTCCTGTTTGATGACCTTCGCGTGATGCGCTTCGCGCGTTTCCGCTACGTCAACGACGCCCGCGGAGCACCGTGTGTCGACGAAACATGGAAATTCGCCGACGGGCCCAAGGCGGCGAAAAGCGGGGCGGCTAGCCGGCTTGTGATTCTGGGGTTGCGGGACCGGCCAGTCGGACAATGGTTCCCGACAGCGTCCAGAGCAGGGCCGCCCCGACCAGCGGAACAATCACGAAAATCAGGAAGAAGTCGGCCTGGCCGCCCAGCAGGTGAAACAGCTGACCCTTCTCAATCTTCTCGACCTGTCCCGCGACCAGACCGCCGGCCAGGTCGGACAAGAAGAAGGAGAAGAACCAGAGCCCCATCATCATCGACCCCAGCCGGGGAGGCGCCAGCTTCGTCACCATCGACAGACCGACCGGAGACAGACACAGCTCGCCCCAGGTGTGCAGTACGTAAGCGGCGACCAGCCAGAGGGGGCTGACGCGCATGCCTCCCTCGGAGCCCAGCGCACCCCCGACCATGATGGCGAAGCCCGCCGCGACCAGGACCAGGGCCCACATGAACTTGCGGGGCGTGCTGGGTTCGCGGCCGCGCATGGCCAAACGGCTCCACAGGCGCGCAAACGCGGGGGCGCACAGCATGATGGTCAGCGCGTTGATGGACTGGAACCACGGGGCCGGCATCAGCCACCCGAAAAAGGTCCGGTGGGTGCGCTCCTCCGCGAACAGATTCATCGACGTGCCGGCTTGCTCGAACGCGCTCCAGAAGAAGATGTTGAAGGTGGCCAGGATCGCGATGGCCAGAATGCGGCGCTTCTCGACGGAGGTCAGTGCGGGCGCCGGTGCAGCCTTCTGATCGCCGCCGGGCGTGCGCGCGCGAGCCGCCGGCACGTCACCGATGTCGCCCAGCAAGCGGCGCTTGCGCACGATGTAGATGGCCGTTCCGATCACCATGCCCACCCCGGCCGAGCCGAAGCCCCAGTGCCAGCCGAACCGTGGATCCTTGGCCAGGAACCCGCAGATGATCTGTCCCAGAAAGGCACCGGTGTTGATGCCCATGTAGAAGATGGTGAAGCCTGCGTCGCGGCGGCCGTCGCCCGGCCGATACAGCTGACCCACCATCGTCGAGATGTTCGACTTGTGAAACCCGGTACCCAGAATGATCAGCAGTAGCCCGGTGTAGAAGGTGGGCGTCGACGGAAACGCCAGGCAAAAGTGTCCCGACGCAATCAACGCGCTGCCGATGATGATGGCCCGGTGGGTTCCCAGCACGCGATCGGCCAGGAAGCCGCCCAGCAGCGGCGTCAGGTACACCAGCCCCGTGTACCAGGCATAGAGCATCCCGGCCTTTTCTTTGCTCCAGCCGAACCCTCCCGCGTTGCTGATCAGGAACAAGAAAAGAAACGCACGCATCCCGTAATACGAGAAGCGCTCCCACATCTCGACGTTGAACAGGAGGTACAGCCCCTTCGGCTGCTTCAGAGGAGGGGAGAGGGCTCCGGCGTCGACCATGGACCGTCGACGATGGAACGCGCGGCGCAGATTATCAAGCGTCACCCGCTTGGAGTTGGCCGGCCATTCGCGCGGCGACTATGCTGCGCAAGGGATGGAGTGCCGCCACCTTTCGCTGCTGCCCTGTCTGGCGGTGACCACGGCACTGGCCACGCCGGCGGCTTCGTCGCCGCCGCTCACCCGCCGCGGCGATGTCGTCGAGAACTTGCACGGCCAGGCGATCGCCGATCCCTATCGCTGGCTGGAAGACGCGGCCTCGAATGAAGTGGAAGCGTGGACCGCGGCGCAGACCGCGTACCTGCGAAAGACGCTGGACGCGATACCGGGCCGCGCCGACCTCGAGCGCGAACTGTGGGCGGTGCATGAGGCCGGATCTCTGGGCACGCCGATCGCGCGGCCCCTGGGGCCGCGTGGGCCGAAGCGCGCCTGGCGGTACTTTTACACGCGCCGCGACGGCAAACAGAACCAGCCCGTGCTGTACGTGCGCGACGGGGTGGACGGCGCCGATCGCCCGTTGTTCGACGTGAACCGGCTGGACGCTCACGCGCTGGACTGGTGGTTTCCCTCGGAAGATGGCCGTCTGGTGGCCTACGGTGTGTCGGCCGACGGCAGCGAGGAATCCGTCCTCCACGTCCGGAACGTGGCGACCGGCGTCGATCTCCCCGACACGATCGAACGCACCCGCGCTTGTTCGCTGGCGTGGCTGCCCGACGGGCGCGCCTTCTACTACACCCGGTATCCCGGGACGGGCACCGTTCCGGCCGCCGAGGAGCCTTATCACCGTCAGGTCTTCTTTCACCGGCTGGGTGATGCCGCCACCGCCGACGCGGCCGTCTCGGGACCCTTGTTGGGACCAGACCGCGACATGAAGGATTGGCCCAGCGTCGCGCTCTCCCCGCGCGGGCGATACCTGGCCATCGTCATCAGCCAAGGTTGGTCGAAGAGCGAGCTGTACCTGGTTGATCGCAGCGCCGGGAAGCCGCAGCAAGCCTGGCCGATCGCCGTCGGACAGGACGCCATCTTCGACCTCGCCGAGCTCACCGACGATGCATTGTTCATTCGCACCAACCAGGGAGCCCCACGCTATCGGTTGTATGAGGTGCCGCTGCCCAAGTCAGGGCCCCCGGCGCGTTCGGCCTGGCGCGAAGTGCTGCCCGAAGGACCGCATCCCTTGCAACAGGTCGCCATGGTCGGCAACACCCTGGCGGCGTTGTTCCTGGAAGATGCCGCCAGCCGGGTGCGTCTCTTCGATAGGGCGGGCAAGCCCTTCGGGGACGTGGCGCTGCCGGCGCTGGGCTCGGTGGGGGGACTGTCGGGGCATCCGGAGGGGGACGAGCTGTTCGTGCCGTTCACGTCCTTCTTGGCGCCGACCAGCATCTTGCGACAACCGCTGCCGGCCCGCCGTGCACGCCAGGTCAGCGCGAAGGCGCCGCCGCCAGCCGTCGTGTGGCGGAAGATCGCGTCGCCGGTGGCCGCGGACGACTTCGTGGTCACGCGCGATCGAGCCCGTTCGAAAGACGGGACGGTGGTCCCGCTTTTCGTCGTGCACCGACGCGGGCTGGAACGCGGTCCGAACACGCCGACAGTGCTCTACGGGTACGGCGGCTTCAACGTGAACATGACGCCGGGCTGGTCGCCCGCGCTGCTGCCATTTCTCCAGCGCGGCGGAGTCTACGTGCTGTCGATCTTGCGCGGCGGCGGCGAGTACGGCGAGACCTGGCATCAGGCCGGCATGGGCGCGCGCAAACAGAACGTGTTCGACGACTTCCTGGCCGCCGCGGCGCACCTGGTCGCGACCCGGGTCACCAGTCCCGCGCACCTGGCGATCATGGGCCGCTCGAACGGGGGCTTGCTGATGGGCGCGGCGTTGACCCAGCGTCCTGACCTATTCCGCGCCGTGGTGTGCGGCGTGCCGCTGCTGGACATGCTCCGGTACCACAAGTTCCGTCTGGCCCAGCTGTGGATCCCCGAGTACGGCGCCGCCGACGACGCGGAAGCGTTCGCCTGGTTGCGCGCGTATTCACCGTATCATCACGTTCGTGACGGGGTGGCGTACCCGACGGTGTTGCTGACCACGGCGGCGTCGGACACCCGCGTGGATCCGTTACACGCCCGCAAGATGGCGGCGCGGCTGCAAGCCGCGACCAGCTCGAACCAACCGATCCTGTTGCGCCTGGAGACCCAGGCGGGTCACGGCGCCGGCAAGCCCCTGGACAAGGTGATCGCGCAGCTGGTGGACGAGTGGAGCTTCCTGTTCTCCGCGCTCGGCGTGCGCTGACGGTCGTAGCCCGCGCGAAAGTTGACGCCACCCGACCCGTCGCGTGAACTTGCCCGCATGTCGAACTCCAAGATTCGCGTCGTGCTGCTGTTCGGTGGGCGTTCCGCCGAGCATGAGATCTCGTTGCTGTCGGCGCGCAACATGCTGCGTGCGCTGGATCGCCAGCGCTTCGAGCCGTTCCTGGTCGGGATCGACAAGGACGGACGCTGGCACCGCGAGTCCGAGGCGACCCTGGACGCCGCCGTCGGCGATCCGCGCACGGTGCACCTCGACCCGGCAGCTCCGGTGATCGATCCGAGCGTGCTGCGTCCGGATGACGTGGTGTTGCCAGTCCTGCACGGAACGTTCGGCGAGGACGGGGCCACGCAGGGCCTGCTGGAGCTGGCGGGCGTGGCCTACGTCGGCGCGCCCGTGCTGGGCTCGGCCATCGGAATGGACAAGGACGTCGCGAAGCGACTGTTGCGCGACGCGGGCATTCCGGTGGTCGACTATCGCATTGTCACCGCCTACGGATTTCGGACCGATCGCGACGCCTGCCTGCGCACCGCGGCCCAGCTGGGCTTTCCCCTGTTCTGCAAACCCGCCAACGCGGGCTCTTCGGTGGGGGTCAGCCGTGTCGCTGACGCGGGCGCTCTGACGGCCGCGCTGGAGCAGGCCCTGTCGTACGATCGCAAGGTCCTGCTCGAACGGGGTGTCGATGCTCAGGAGATTGAATGCGCCGTGCTGGGCAACGACGATCCTCAGGCCTCGACGCCGGGGGAGATCGTGCTCTCACACAAGGATGGTTTCTATTCCTACGAAGCCAAGTATGTGGATCCGACCGGCGCGTTCTTCCGCGTGCCTGCGCAGATCGAGCCCGCGCTGGCGGAGCGTGTGCGCTCTCTCAGCATCTCGACATTTCGCGTGCTCGAGCTGGCGGGTCTGGCACGGGTGGACTTCTTCCTCGACCGCCGGGACGGCGCCCTCTACGTGAACGAAGTGAACACGATGCCCGGGTTCACCGAGCAGTCCGGCTACCCCAAGATGTGGGAACACAGTGGCCTCCCCGTGAAGCAGCTGGTCTCACGCCTGATCGATCTGGCCCTGGAACGGCGCCGGGCCACGCAACTGCTGAAGGTCAGTCCAGCATCCTGAGGCCTTGACCCTGGTCAGGCGAACCGACCGGCCAGGTTCGCGACGACCACCACCAGCTCCTGCGGGTCCACCGGCTTGGCGGCGTGATTCTGGAATCCGGTCATCAGCGCCTTCCGGCGGTCCTCCGCCCGGGCATAAGCCGTCAACGCGACCGCTGGGATCCGCCCGCCCCGCTCGCGCGGCAGCTGGCGCAGCCGACGCACGAACTCGTAGCCATCCACCTCGGGCATGCCGATGTCGCTCACGATGACATCCGGCAGGGTCATCCGGATCGCCTCCAGGCCCTCGGTCGCACCCTTGGCGGTCGTGACGATGGCGCCGCCGTCCTCCAGGACCGACTGCACCAGAGCTCGAGCGTCAGGCTCGTCGTCGACAACCAGGACCTTCAATCCCCTCAACTCGCTGGGAAAGCTGATCTGCTCGACGGGGCGCGTGGGCGCGGGCGGCTTCATCGTGAGCGCCGGGGCCAGGGGCAGGCTGACGATGAAGGTCGCGCCTTGCCCCTCGCCGTCGCTGTGCGCCGTGACCGTCCCGCCGTGCAACTCGACCAGGTGCCTGACGATGGCCAGGCCGAGCCCCAGCCCACCGGCCTTGCGGGTGTTGCTGCCTTCCTGCTGGCTGAAGCGATCGAAGATGCGGGGCAGAAAGGCCCGCGAGATCCCTTGGCCGGTATCCGCGACCTCGATCTCGACCAAATCGCCCACCCGTCGCACGGAAACGTGGACCCGCCCGCCCGACGGGGTGAACTTGACTGAGTTGTTCAACAGGTTCCACATGACCTGTTGCAAGCGTCCGAAGTCGCCTTTGATTGCCCCCGCTTCGGGCGTGACCAGGGCCTCGACCGCGACGTTCTTGGCGTCGGCCGCCGTGCGTACGTTGTCCAGCGCAGCCGTCACCACCTGACCAATGTCCACCAGTTGGACGTCGAGCCGCAACTGGCCGGCAATGATGCGGCTGACATCCAGCAGATCGTCGACAATCTGGTTCTGGGCGACGGCGTTGCGCACGATGGCGTCGATCGCGCGGCTGGTCTTCACCGCGTTCAGCTGCCCATTCTGCAACATGCGACCCCAACCCAGAATCGCGCTCAAGGGGGTGCGCAGCTCGTGCCCGACGGTGGCCAGAAATTCGTCCTTCAGTCGAGTGGCCTCTTCCGCCTTGTCGCGTGCGAGACGAAGGTCCTCGGCCAGGGCCCGCGCGTGAGCCTGGTTCTCTTCGGCGACCCGCCGCGCTTCCTCGGCGCGGGCCAGCGTGATGCGCTCTTCCTCGTGGCGCTTTCGCTCGGACAGATCGCGCGTGACCTTCGCGAATCCGATCAGAACCCCGTCGCTGTCGTGGACCGGGGTGATGACGACATTGGCCCAGAACCGCGTCCCATCCTTACGGATCCGCCAGCCCTCGTCTTCGAAGCGACCGACCTGTTGGGCCACGGTCAGCTCCATCTCACACTTCCCCGCGCGCACGTCGACCTCGGGATAGAAGCGCGAAAAGTGTTGCCCGATGATCTCGGAGGCCTTGTAGCCTTTCAACCGCTCGGCGCCGGGGTTCCAGCTGGCGACGTGACCTGTGGGGTCCAACACGAAGATGGCGTAGTCCTTCACCGACGCAACCAGCAGCCGCAATCGTTCGTCGCTTCGTTTCAGGTCTTCTTCCGCACGGCGACGCTCCGTCAAATCGCGGCACACATTGCCGAAACCGACAAAGTGCCCTTGTTCGTCACGGACCGCCGTGATGACATTGCTGGCCCAGAACTTCCCGCCGTCCTTCCGCAGGCGCCAGCCTTCTTCTTCGACACGGTCGGTTTCGGTGGCCGTCTTCAGCACCCACTGGCACTTGCCGGCGGCGACCTCCTCGGGGACGTAGAAGGCCGAGAAGTGTTGGCCGATGATCTCGTCGGCGCGGTAGCCATGGACCCGTTGAGCGCCCGCGTTCCAGGACGTCACGCGCCCGTCCGGGTCCAGCATGAAGATGCCGTAGTCCAGCACGCTCTCGACCAGCAAGCGGAACCGCTCTTCACTTGCGTACAAGGTCTGCACGCCGGCCAGGTTGGCGTTCAATTCGGCCTGCGCGGGCGCAGCGGGCGGGTCGACCTTCTGATCATACACGTCCGCACTCTAAGACGGATCGAACGCACGCGGAGAAATTCCGGAGGTGGACGATGCCGACGATCTCTCCGCTACGCATGTCGAATCACATCATTTGGTGCTTTTGATCTCGAGCTTGTCCTCGACACGCTGGACGCCCTTGGTCTCGCGCGCGACGGAGACGGCATGGGCCCGCACGGTCTCGTTCGGGACATAGCCGCTCAGCACCAGGACGCCCTTGTGGTCGGTGTCGACGTGGATGTCGCTGTGGTTCAGCGCCTTATCGCCGACGAAGGAAGCTTTCACCTTGGCGGTGATCCACGCATCCGTCACCTCGTCGCCAGCGGTATCTTTCTTGTCCTTCGATGATGTGTCCTTGGCTGTGTCCTTGGACGTGTCCTTGGCAGTGGCTTGCGCGCTCGCCTTGCGATCGATCTCGTTCTTCTTGGCCATTGCCCGATCATCCACCCGAGCCTTCTCGACGGCGGCTTGGTCGTCCAGGCGAGCCTTCTCGACGGTCGTCTTGTCGTCGATGTGATCCTTGGTCTTCGCGGCCCGATCGTCGATGCGATCCTTTTTGGCCTCCGGTTTGGCCTCGGCGTTGGCGCTTTCCGCCCATGCGCCCGAAACGGCCGCACCGCCCATCCAGGCGGCCGAGATCGTGAGGGTTCCAACCAGGACGACGGTTCGCGACATTTTCATAGTTCTCTCCTTGGTGAGGGTTCGGGGGTTCGTCGATGCGACGTCACTGAGGGGCGCCCGCCAAGAGGATCTCGGCAATACAAAGGGTTGCGCAGCTCGTATATGCGCGTCTGTCCAATCAATCCCCGTGCCACGCGCGTCGTCTCCGAATTGCTGATGGAAACGCGGATGTACGGCGCGGAAGCACATCCACCGCGTGGCTCGACGGGGGCCAGTCGTTACGTTGTTTTGGGCGACGTTACCGAACCGAGACTTCTGGAGGCGGGCGCGGGGATACAGGCGGGTCGGGCAACACGACGAGGGTGACCCATCGCGCTTGGCCCCAGGTGGCCACGAAAGCGTCGACGGGCTGGTCTACCCATCCGCTGGCGGGATCGGCCAGGAGCACCCGCGTGCGGTCGCGCCGCAACCCTGCGACCACAGCGTAGTGCCCGTATGCCTGGCTTCCTTCCGTGCGCACCAACCCCACCAGCACCGGCCGCCCAGCGGTGATCTCGTTGTCGAGATCATCGAGGGTTCCTGCCAGGAGATAGACCGACAGCGGCGAACGTCGGGCGAAGTCACGCAGCTCGCGCGCAAACAGTCCCCGTTGGGGATCGGGTGGATGCGCTTTGGTGATGTCGGCGACGCCCGCCGGTTGGCCCCAGTAAGTAAGCAAGGCCGCCAGGGCTGCGGCGCCGCAGTCCACCTCGGAGGTCTGACGAATGATTGGAAAATGTTGGATGACGCGCCAGTTGGAGTCACCCGCGAAAGGAGTCGGGCCCCGTTGCGCGGTGCCGGCGTGCCCACACGCCATCGGCGTCAGGCACCCGAGCAGCACCGCGCCGACCGCGCAAGCCCTGCGCCGCATCAGAGGAGCACGATCAACAGCACGATCAGCAACACGACCACGACGGTCGAACCGCCGATATAGACCCCAGCGTGGCCGCCCGCGAAATCGCCCACGCCCTGCGATGACGCCTCACGCTGCTGGTACGCCTCGCGAGTCGCCTGCATCGCAGATTTCTTTGGCGCCGCCGTCGCGTCGCTGCCCTCCCTAGCCGCGAGGCCGCTTCCGGGCCGTTGGCTGGGCTGGATCAGTTGAGTGGCACCTTCGGCGGACGCCGCGGCGCGGCTGATGTGGTCCGTGGCGGACATCGTGATCAGAAAGACAGCGACGAACCCGACCGCGCGCGCCACCCAGCTGGCTCGCGTTCGTAGCGCCGCAGCGGCTGGATTCAAGGCATTGCTCATCGTCGTCGTGGTGGTCACCATGGGTTCTCTCCTCGGGTTGGTTGACGCTCACGGCGGCATGCCCGCGAAGCGTGGTCGCCGGTTCTTCAAGCGTCGTGCCACGACGCGACACCGTGCAGCGCGCATGCGTGCGGCAGGCGCAGGCCCAAGCTATCCTCGGCCCCCATGATGACGATTCGCCGATCGCGCCCCCCGTCCCCTTCGCGTATCCCCATGGTCGGCGCGCGTCTCGGCGTCATCGCCTCGATGGCTCTCGCAACGTCATCGGCCTCGGCTCAGGTTCGCACCCCGACGCATGTGGCTTGCGTCGGAGATAGCATCACCGCCGGCAACGGCGCTTCTTCTACCAATGCCAGTTACCCCTCGGATCTGCAGCGGCTGTTCGGTGCGAACGTGCAGGTCAAGAATTTCGGCCATTCGGGGGCCACGTTGCTATCCGTGGGTGATACGCCCTACGTGCAACAGTCCGAGTACGCCGGCGCCAACACCTTCGTATCAGGAGCCGGCACCACCGCGGTGGTCGACGTGGTCCTGATGTTGGGGACGAATGACTCGAAGTCGTACGACTGGATGATGGGGACGGGGACGCGCGCCCAACAATTCGTCACCGATGCCGGCAGCTTGGTCGATCACTTCACGGGGCTTTCCAGTCACCCGGTCGTCTACCTGGCCCTGCCGCCCCGGGTGTTCATGAACACCTACGGGATCAGCAGCGCCGTCCTGCATGACCAGATCGCTCCTTTGATCCGGCAGGTGGCAATGGCCAAGAAAGCGCCCCTCATCGATCTCGATACGCCAACGGCATCCCGTCAAGAACTGTTCCCCGACGGTGTCCACCCGAACGACGCCGGATATCAGCTGCTGGCGCAGACGATCCACGACGCATTGTTGCTGCCTTTGTCGAACGGGGGGCAGGGCGGGCAAGCAGGAAGTGGCAATCAGGGGGGCCAGGGAGGACACTCGGCGGCCGGCGGCTCGACGGCAGGGGGCGCCAATGGTGCCGGGGGCAAGGGCCAGGGTGGAATCGGAGGCAGCACCTCAGCGGGCGGTATGGGGGGCCACGGTACGGGGGGAGGCGCGGCCGGTGGCGGGTCGAGTGGCGGATCAGGGGGCGGGTCAGGGGGCGGGTCAGGTGGAACGAATGCTTCGGGCACCGGCGGTGGATCCGGTGGAGCTACGTCGGGCAGCGGCGGTGGATCGGGTGGAGCACCGTCGGGCACTGGCGGTGGATCCGGCGGTGCTACCGGCACTGGCGGTGGATCGGGCGGCACCGCAACCGGGGGTGGCTCGGGGGGCGGCAGCGGTCACCCCGGTGGTTCCGGTGGTGCTGGTTCTCAGGGAACCGCCAGCGATGGCGGCGGTTGCGACCTCTCGGGCAGCCGAACCGCGGACTTTGGCTTTGGTGGCCTGCTGCTCACTGCCCTGTTTGCATTGGCTCGTCGTCGCCGCTGACCACCCGGTGCGTCTTGCGTCCGTCTGACGCTGCCTCGTGGTCGGAGGGCGCCCGCACGTACAGCTCAGGTCGGGGTGCGCGTACGGTCATGTAAGACGCGAACAGCCATTCACCTTCACAGGAATCCGGAAGTCGTGGTCCCGGGCCACTTCCCCCACGGTTTCAATTGACGGAATTGAAAATTCAGGCTCGCCAAGCATAGGGTTTTCAGTGTATGGTATCGACCCTATGGAATCACATCGGGCGTTGAGGACTAAGAGTGGGGGATTAACGATGAGGGGAGTGGGAAGGCCGTCGAAGGCGCAGCCGTTTCGAGCATTCGTCCTGGACGTTTTGCTCAAGGAACCGCATCTAAAATCGCTGGAGATCGTGCGGCGGGCGAAGCTGGCGGGCTACGAAGGAGGAAAGAGCGCGCTCTACGCCGTGATTGCCGCGGTTCGTCCGCGCAAGAGCCGGCCGCTCGGTCACCAGGACAAGATCCCAGGCGAGGTCGTGCGTCATGGGTTCGGCCAGGCCGAGATTCGGTTCCTCGACGGACGGGTCGCGGAGGTGAACTTTCTGGTCACGCGCCTCGAGTACTCGCGCTGGACCGCCGTCTCAATCGTTCCTGATCAGGGCCTGGAGACACTGGTTCGCGCGTTGGTCCGTCACTACCAGGCGGCCTGGGGCGTCCCGTTTCTGGCGGCCTTTGATCGGTCCAAGCCGATCGCGCCGCGTACGGACGTCGATGGCCAGGTGCTGGAATGGGACTCGGCCTTCGCCTACGCGATGGTGCAGCTGGGGATCGGCGTCGAGGTTCGGGCGCGCCGCGGCGCCGAACGGGGCGTGGGGACCAATCTCGCCAACTGGGTCAAGCAGTCATTCCTGCAGGAACGGGTCTTCGCCGACGAGGACGAACTGCGGCGCCAGCTGGCGGACTGGGTCAGCGCGGTCAACGCGACGGCATCACCCGAGGCAGGTGACCAGACGCCACTGGCACGTCTGGCCGAAGAGCGCCAGCGGCTCCGACCGCTGCGGGTAACTGCGGATACGCTGGCGCTGCGCTTTCCGGTGGTGGTCGGCCCCCGCGCAACCGTCCTCTTCGAAGGGCGATCCTACGCAATGCCGCCGGATGCGATCGGGCTTTGCGGCGTCTTGCATCTGTATCCGGACAAGGTCGTCGTCGTGGCGGGACGCCACGAAGCCACGCACGAGCGCCATCCCACTGTTCCCGCCCACCGGCCCATGTCGGTCAGCAACGGCGTAGGCTCCGAAGCGCGTCCTTCGCTCTAGCGAAGGTGTGCCGCCGGGTCGCCCTCCCTCGAAAGAGGGCGGCGCCGAAGCGCTGGCCGCGTGTTTTTCCATCGAAGCGGGCGGTGCCATCACCGCCCCCTCTCCCGCGCCCCGTCAGGCTTTGCCGCGGCCGATGCCCGTGTACGTGAAGCCCGCGGCGCGCAATTCGCTGGGGTTCCAGATGTTCCGGCCGTCGAAGATGATCGGCTGACGCATGTCCTGCCTCAGGCGCTCGAAGCTGGGTCGACGGAACTCGTTCCACTCGGTGACCAGCACCAACGCGTCTGCGCCGGCGGCGGCGCCGTAGTTTGATTCCTCGTAGCGAATGCGATCGCCCAGCAATTTGCGGACGGCTGGCATGGCGACCGGATCGGTTGCAACCACCTCGGCCCCTGCCGCCAGGAGCTGCTCCACCAGCACCAGCGCGGGAGCCTCGCGAATGTCGTCCGTCCCGGGCTTGAACGCCAGGCCCCACAGCGCGATGCGCTTGCCGGTCAGATTGGGACCGAAGTGCTTCAGGATCTTCTCGCCCAGCACGCGCTTCTGCCGTTCGTTCACATCGACGACGGCGTTCAGGATCTTCAGATCGTAGCCGACCTCGCGTCCGGTCGTGATGCAAGCGCGCAGATCCTTCGGAAAGCAACTGCCACCGAAGCCGGGGCCCGCGTAGAGAAATTTGGGACCGATGCGCGCGTCGGTGCCCATGCCCTTGCGGACCAGCTCGATGTCGCAGCCCAGGATCTCGCACAGGTTCGACAGGTCGTTCATGAACGAGATGCGCGTCGCCAGCATGGAATTGGCGGCGTACTTGGTCAGCTCGGCGGAACGACGATCCATCACCAACATGCGGTCGCTGGTACGTGTGAAGGGCGCGTAAAGGCTGCGTAGGCAATCGATCGCGCGTTTGTCCTCGGCGCCGACGATCACGCGATCGGGCTTCATGAAGTCGCTGACCGCGTCCCCCTCCTTCAAGAACTCGGGGTTCGAGGCCACCGCGAATTCATGCTTCGTGCGGGCCCTCATGCGGGCTTCGATCTTGTCGCCGGTCCCGACGGGGACCGTCGATTTGGTAACGATGACTGCCCATCCCGTCAACGCGTCTGCGACCGATTCGGCCGCCTTGAAAATGTACGAAAGATCGGCTGACCCGTCCGGGCCGGGGGGCGTGCCCACAGCCAGCAGGACCAGCTCGGCGCCGGCGACTCCGCTTGCGACATCGGTCGTGAACTGCAATCGCTTCTCCGCGACGTTGGTCTCGACCAACTTGTCCAAGCCCGGTTCGTAAATGGGCAGCTCACCCCGATGCAGGCCGTCGATCTTCGCCTTGTCGACGTCGCAACAGATGACGTCGTTGCCCATGTCCGAAAAGCCAGCGCCGGCGACAAGCCCCACGTATCCGGTCCCGATGACGCAAATCTTCATGGTCGAATTCCATACCATGATACGGTTCCCGCTGCTGATGAAGGCGATGTTGCTGGCCGCCGGTCGGTCGACGCGGCTTGGCGCCCTGGGCGAACGGCTCCCGAAGCCGCTGGTTCCGATTTGCGGCTATCCGGCGATTCGGTTTGGCCTCCAGGCCCTGGTTCAGGCGGGGTTGCGGGAGGTGATCGTGAATCTGCATCACCATGCCCCGCTGCTGCGCGCGGCGCTGGGGGACGGCGCAACCTATGGGGCGACCGTGACCTACTCCGACGAGGTCGAGTTGCTGGGCACCGGCGGGGGCCTGGCGCACGCGGGTGCGTTGCTGGGCGACGGCCCGGTACTGGTCATGAACGCCAAGGTCGTCGCCGAGGTCGATCTGCGGGCGGTGCTGGCGGCGCACGAAGCCTCGGGGGCGGACGCGACCTTGGTCGTTCGCGACGATCCCGATGCCCGCGGGTGGGGCGCTGTTGCCGCCGACGCCGGCGGGCGAATCATTTCGATCCTGGGACAGCCGGGCGTCGACGAACCAGGGGCGCGCGCGGTCGAGGGACCCGTCGTCGAACGCATGTTCACGGGGATCCAGGTCATCGGGCCGCGCATTCGCGCCCGCCTCCGCCCCGTGTTTTGCGACACCGTCCGCGACGGCTACATCCCGGCGCTGCGCGAAGGGGCTGATCTGCGGGTGTTCGTCGCCAACGGATACTTCGCTGAGCACTCCACCCCCGAGCGCTACCTGGCCGGCAATCTGGCGCTGCTCCGAGCGCCCGGTTCGGTGTCCTCCCCGCCCGGACCGCTCCTGGGCAACGACCTGTCCGCGCGCATCGACCCGGCGGCGCATATCGTCGGCCCCGTGCGCATCGGGGCGCAAGCCGTTGTCGAGGCGGGGGCCACCGTCGGTCCCGAGGTGGTGCTGGGTCCCGGCGCGCACGTCGCTGCGGGCGTGCGCCTGACGCGCACCGTGGTGTGGTCCGGCGTCTCCGTCACGCGCGACGCCGCTGGCGCCGTGTGCACCCCGGATGGCATGGTGCAGATCGAATGACGGCCTCAATTTCGTGGAAGTCACGACGGCCTGAGCTCGCCCTGCTGCTGCTTGGTGTGCTGCTGCGGCTGGCCGCTGTCATCACCGTGGATCCCATGTGGGGCTACGACGCCGACGGGCACTATGAATATGCCCAGTGGTTCACGAACCATTGGACGCCTCCACCGGTGAATGCCTTCTTCCACGCCTTTCATTCGCCGCTCTACTATGGCTTCGGTGGTCTCATCCTCCGGGCGGGCGGTCATGTCAGCGCCCTGCGGTTTTTCTCCGTCCTGCTTGGTTGCGGGCGCCTGGCGCTGCTCTGGCTGGGCCTCGAGCTCTACCTGCCCGGCCGGAGGATCGCGCGTCTGGTGGCCATGGGGCTGGCCGCCGTCCTGCCCGTTGCCCTGTTCACGGACGTGACCCTCGGCGGCGAGGCATTGCAAAATTTCTTGGGTGTCGTCGCGCTGTTGTTGGCGCCGCGGGCCTTACGTGCGCAAGGCAGAGAGCGCTGGAGGACCTTCGGGTACCTCGGCCTGGTGCTGGGGCTCTGCATGCTGACCAAGATTTCGGGCATCGCGCTGGTTGCTGCCGTCGGCCTGGCCGTGCTGGTTCAGGCCTTGTCCGAAAATCGCACCCCGACGGAGCGGTTTCGTCTCGTGGCTCCGTTCGGGTTGACGCTGGCGGTGGGGCTTGTCGTCTGGAGCCCCGTGCTGGTGCGCAACGTACGGGGGGCCGGCACGCCTTTCCCGTCCAGCTTCGACACCTCCGAGGCGAACCAGATGGAACCCGTGAAGAACAAGCCGGTGTTCGACCGCCGATCGCTTGGCTATGTCTTACTGGGTTCGTGGGACATCTACGAACGTCCGTTCTGCCCGAGCGCGCAGCAACCGGAACCGAGGTTCTTTCCCGTGCTGCTGGCGAGCACCTTCGGCGACTACCTGAATTACGAGTCGCAGCGGCGGTCCGGGCGGCCAGGTGAGCTCATGGTGAACGGCCGTCCCTTGCAGCACCGCGAGGTGCTCGTTCCCTGGCGTCTGTCGGTCATCGGCGGCACGGCCATTGCGCTGGCCGCCTTCGGCTGTTGGTTGGCGTGCATGCGGACCCTGTGGCGCCGTCGCGAGGTGGAGAGACTCCCGTTGCTTCTGGCGCCGCCGCTGGCCATCGCCGCGCTCTTGTACTTCACCATCGTCCACCCGTTCGACCACCTGGGCGTCATAAAGTCAGCCTACGTTCAATTTGCGGGCGCCCCGGTCTACGGACTCTTCGGCCTGGCCGTGGATTCCCTGTGGTCTCGAGGTTGGCGCGGGCGAGCGCTGGGTGGGATCGGGCTGGCTGGCCTCGGTCTGGTGGCGTTCTACACCGTCCTTTGTCGGGTTCTGCCTGTCGTGCCCTGACGCTCTCGATAGCGAGCGAGACAGGGCGGTCCGTCCGAATGGCCCGGGTCAGGCGGGTTCGATCCGCGCGGCAATGACGGTGACGTTGTCCAGGCCGCCGTTCTGATTGGCCAGTCCGATCAGCTGCTCGCAAACGGTATCCAGATCTTCCCCGCTGCCGGCGATGTGCGCGATCTGTTCGTCCGTCACCATCCCGGACAGCCCGTCCGAGCACAGGATGTACACGTCGCCCAGCCGCGGAGCATCCACGTGGATGTCCACCTGCACCGTGTCGCGCATACCCAGCGCCCGGACGATGACGTTCTTGTGCGGGAACGCTTCGATCTCGGCCGGCGTCAGGTGCTTCATCTTGATGTAGTCGTTCAGCAGCGAATGATCTTCGGTCAGCTGCTCGAACAGCCCCTCGCGTTTGCGGTAAAGGCGGCTATCACCCACGTGACCCACGATCATCGCATCGTCCAGGAACAGCACCGAGATGACGGTGGTGCCCATGCCGTGGCAGCGCGGATCCCGCTGGGCTTGTTCGTGAATCTTCAGGTTGGCCAGCTTGATGGCCGTGACCACGCGGTTGACGTCGTAGCGATGGCCCCGATCCATCTTGAACGGCCACGTCAGCTGCTGCTCATCCTCGGTGGTGCGAAAGAATCCCGAGATGGTCTCGACCGCCAGCTTGCTGGCAACTTCGCCCGAGGCGTGGCCTCCCATGCCATCCGCGACGATTGCTAACCGTTCGGTTTCAGGCAGGTACAACGAATCTTCGTTGTGAGCGCGCTTCATGCCGACGTTGGTGTCGCCCGCGAAGCGCACCCGCATTCCGTCGAGGGGGAACGACGTGCTCATGGCCAGGACGTCCTATGGTAGTCCTGCGACGGTAAGGTCGCAATTGTGCTGTTGTGGGGCATTGGCGATTCAGAGTCGTCGCGGGTCCACGATGGCCAGGACGGGCCCGATACGAATCGGGAGGAGGCCGCTGGTGCGGTAGATATCGCCGTCGATGGTGTAGGGCATGTCGGGTTCCAGGGACTGGATGTCCATCTCCGAGGCGACCGCGCTGAACGCGCGCCGCGGCGAGATGCCGCGTCCGGTCCGGACGGCAGCAAGATCTGCGACCAGGGCCAGGGCCCCCGAATGAATGGCGACGACGCCAAAGCGATCCGGATCATCGTCAGCGCGATGGTACAGCTTGAATCCCAGTCCTACCTCCCGCACCGTCCCCACCCCGACCGCCATGAGATCCGGGAATTCTAGGGGTTGGCCGTCGACCGAGACCCGACCGCGAAAGCGGCGAAACACCCGGCGCATGAACGGCCCGCGGATGATCGCCGAAAGAAACAGCCGCGTCAGCAGGAACAGGGCCCGCCCGGGCCCGTAGCCATTGGGGCCTCCGTAGTATTCGACCAGGAAGTTGGCGAGCACGCCGTTGCCAAACACGAAGCCATAACGTTCGCCGACCCGCATGCAGCGCCGCGCCAGGGTGGCCGGGGTCCTGCCGGCGCGCACCGCTTCCGCCAGACCCTTCAGGAATGGGATCGCGTCCACGCGGATGTGCAACGAGCTTGTCACCACGTTCATGGTCCCACCCCCCAGAATCGCGAAGGGCGGCAAGGGGCGGTCGCCGAAGGCCGCCAGCAGGGCGGTCAGGGCCACGTGTAGCGTGCCGTCGCCGCCGTGAATCGCGACCACCGATGGCGGGGCGGCCGCCAGCTCGCGTGCGGCTTGGTCCAGTTCGTCCAGCGTGCGGGTCGCGATGACGCGACCGGCGTCGCCGACGGCCGCAGCCAGACGGGTCGCCAGGCCGGGATCCCGCCGGTTGCTCCGGGAGCGGGGGTTCACGAAGATCGCGATCAAGACGCCGTTGCCTCTGGGTCGGGTCCTAGGCTTCGTCGCCGTCTTCGGCGCGCCCGTCGTCGTCCTCGGGGTTGCCTCCGCTGGCGATCAGCTCGGCAGTCACCTGGGAAATCTTCGGGTACCAGGACTCCAGGACCGAAGCGATCTGACGGGCTTGCTTCTCGTTCGAGATGTTGAACGAGGACTGCTTGCGATAGCTGCCCTTGTGCTTCTTGAAGCGGACGATCGCCATCTTGGGCGGACGGAAACGCCCGGCTTTCGGGTCGAGCTCCTGATACAGAAACATCATCGTCGGCCAGCCTCCCTCGGAAAGCACGGTCCGGGCCAGCTGCTTGCGCACCAGGATGCCATCTTCTTCGTAATCGTAGGTCAGTTCGTCCAGCGTCTCGGCCATCGGGTCGGACTCCTGGTCTCGGGTTGGTCAGCGGAAAGCAGCTTCCAGCGTGGCGCGGCTCGAGGGAGAAAGGTCGACCAGCGCGATGGCCATACCGGTGACCGGCTCGCTGCCGCTTCCTCGCTCGATCCGTTCGACGCGCCCGCGCACATGCAGCGATCCGCCCGCGGGGAGCTGGACACGCAGATCCAGTGTCTCGCCGATCTCGAAGAGCAGGTCCGCCCTGAGAAAGGCATCGGCGACCGAGCTGCCAAGACGAAAGCCGGCGGCCACGCGGTTCACGGCGTCACTGACGACGACGGGCAACTCGGCAGCGGGCCGCGAATGCTGGCGCATGTCGCCGTCGACATGCGCGTTGGTCACGGGTGCAGCTCCACCAGGATCGAGGTGCGGGCTTCCACGGCGACGTGGGTGTCCGCGATGACCGCATCGCCGTCCGGGCGGCGGACCACATCCAGCGAAGCCGCGACCGGACCGTTGGCGGTGGCCCCCGCGGCGGTCACCAGCGCGTGCAGCAACGGCCGCGAAACCACGAAGGAGAGCGCGTCGCTGTTGCCCGGTTCGGTGGCTGGCTTGGCGTTCGACGGCAGCCTGCAAATCAGGGCCACCGTGGCCCCGAACGGGCGAAGCTCGACGGTGTTTTCGCCGGCGCCAGCGGCGATGAAGGCCAGGTTCAGATCGCCCGTCACTACGACCGAGGCGTTGGTGGCCGGAACGGTCCCGTTCACATTGGTCACCCACCCGGGGCTGGGGACCGCGAAGGCGTGACCGGTCGCTTCGACGGCCGCGCCGCTTGCGACGCGAACCTGCGCGGGCCAGGCGGACAGCGGGACCGGTCCCGCCTCGGAGACCACGCCACCGATGGCGGGTGCCACGTCGGGAAACAGGCGCGGTGACGTGCGGACAGCGGTCGTCGCATCGATCATCGAAACACTGATGCCGCTCAGCTCTTCCAGTTCGATGCCCTTGCCGGTGGCGGCCAGCGCAGCGGCGGCGCTGTCGATGTCGCGCAGCTGGCAGTCGCGCGCCGGGCTGGCGCCAGACAGGGGATCGACCAGGCCCAGCACGTCCGCGGCGGGGACACCGGAGAACGTCGCGCGGAAGCCCAGCACCGACAGCGTCGGCTGCTTGTCGGGAAGCGCGTCGACCCGCAACGAGATGGCGGCCAGGTGTTCGCTGGTGGCGGTGGCGGCGTCGATCGCGGGGGGCGTTCCGTCGCAGCCCCAGGCGGCGGTCAGCAACAATCCCATGGTCAGGCTCGTGGTCACGGACGAGCTGGCCTTCCCCGTCGCCTTGTTCGAGGTGCGGAGACGGCCGGCAGACGACGTCAGATGACGAAAAGCGCGCATTCAGATTTTGTCCAAAGGGTTGTCATCATACAGGGGCTCTGCACTTTCGGCCATCTTCTGGTAGGTAATGGGTTCCGATGTCCCGCATACGCCCCGACGAAGTTCGAGAGATTGCCAATCTGGCGCGGCTGGCCCTGACCGAAGACGAAATCGGTCGAATGACCCAAGATCTGGATGCGATTTTGGGTTATGTCGACGCGCTTCGCGAGCTGGACACCTCGACGACGGAGCCGATGACCCACGCGGTTCCGTTCGATTGCCCTTTGCGGCCGGACGAGGTGGGGCTTTCGCTGACGGTCGACGAGGCGCTGGCCAACGCGCCCCGCCGCGAGGCCAGCTTCTTTCAAGTCCCGCGCATCACCCCGCAGGCGGGGGCCGCGCCCAGCGGCCAACCCAGCGGTGAAGAAGGGCAGGGCTAGACCATGGCTCTGCCTGACGTGCGCGGCGCGACCATCGCGTCGCTGGCCGAATCGGTTCGTTCCCGCAAGGTCAAGGCCCGTGATCTGACCGAGGCCTATCTGGATCGGGTCGGGCGCTTGGACGGCGCCATCGGCTCCTATCTATTGATTGCTGGGGATGCCGCCCGGCGCCAGGCCGATACCATCGACAAGGCGCTGACGGCCGGCGAGCCGGTGGGCCCGCTGGCGGGCGTGCCGATCGCGCTCAAGGACATCTTCGTCACCAAGGGCATCGAGACCACCTGCGCGTCGAAGATCTTGCGCGGGTTCATTCCGCCCTTCGAGTCGACCGTTTCGGACCGGCTGGCGCAGGCCGGAACCATCATGCTGGGCAAGCTCAACATGGACGAGTTCGCGATGGGTTCGTCCAACGAGAACAGCTCGCGCGGGCCGGTGCGCAATCCGTGGTCGCTGGCGCACGTGCCGGGCGGATCCTCGGGCGGTTCGGCGGCGGCCGTGGCGGCGTCGTTGTGCGCGGGCGCTCTCGGCACCGACACGGGGGGCTCGATCCGACAGCCGGCCGGCATGTGTGGGGTGGTCGGCATCAAGCCAACCTACGGTCGGGTTTCGCGCTACGGCGTCGTGGCCTTCGCGTCGTCGCTGGATCATCCCGGTCCGTTTGGTCGGACCGTCGACGACGTGGCCACCTTGCTGGAGATCATCGCGGGCAACGATCCTCGCGACGCCACCAGCGTTCCGGCGCCGGTGGGACAATACCGGGCCGCCGTGCGCGCCGGACAAGAGGGAAAAACAGGGCTGGCGGGGATGCGAATCGGCGTGCCGGCCGAGTACTTCGGGGCCGGCATGGATCCCGAGGTGGAAGCGTCCGTGCGGGCGGCGATTGACGAGCTGGGCCGCGCCGGGGCGACCCTCGTGCCGGTGTCGCTGCCGCACACCAAGTACGCCATCGCGACCTATTATCTGATCTGCACTGCCGAGGCGGCGTCGAACCTGGCCCGCTATGACGGGGTGAAGTATGGCTTCCGCGCGGCCGATGCCCGGTCGCTGGAGGATCTTTACACGCGCACCCGCGGCGAGGGTTTCGGTCGCGAACCCAAGCGCCGCATCATGCTGGGGACCTACGTCCTACGTTCGGGTTACTACGATGCGTACTACGCCCAGGCGCTGAAGGCGCGCCGCATGGTGTTCGACGACTTCGCCAAGGTGTTCGGCGGGCAGAAGTGCGACGCCATCGTCACGCCGACGTCGCCCATCCCGGCCTTTCGGTTCGGGGAGAAGACGCAGGATCCCCTGCAGATGTACCTGGCCGACGTGATGACCGTGGCGGCCAACCTGGCGGGAGTCCCGGCGCTGTCGCAGTGCTGCGGCTTCACCAAGGCGGGCTTGCCGATCGGCCTCCAGGTCCTGAGCGCGCCGCTGCGCGAGGATCTGGTCTTCCGGGTGGCGGGTGCCTACGAAGCCCGCACCGACTGGCACCGTCGACTTCCCCCTGATCCGACCGAGGGTGCAAAGCCATGAGCGCCGTGACCGCGAGTGACGAAAGAGGACTGTCGGCCGCGGACGCGCGCCTGGCGAAGTACGAGGTCGTGATCGGGCTGGAGGTGCACGCCCAGCTCTCGACCCAATCCAAGATCTTCTCCTGGTCCAGCGCCGCGTTTGGCGCCGAGCCCAACGCATCGACCGATCCCATCTGCCTAGGCATGCCCGGCACGCTGCCGGTATTGAACCAGCAAGCGGTGCTGGCGGCCGTGCGTCTGGGCCTGGCGGTGGGCAGCCACATCCGCCCGCGCTGCCGTTTCGCGCGCAAGCATTACTTCTATCCCGACCTTCCCAAGGGCTTTCAGATCTCCCAGTTCGACGAGCCGATCTGCGAGGGCGGCACCATCCGCTTCCGGGTGCGGGGCGAACCGCGCGCCGTGAAGCTGGTGCGCATCCACATGGAGGAAGACGCCGGCAAGAACCTGCACGCCGCGGCCGGCGTCAGCTTCGTCGACTTCAACCGCGCCGGGGTTCCGCTGTGCGAGATCGTCAGCGAGCCGGATGTGCGTTCGTCCGAGGATGCCGCCGAGTACGTGCGGGCGCTGCGAACGCTGGTGCGTTACCTGGGGATCTGCGACGGCAACATGGAAGAGGGTTCCATGCGGTGTGATGCCAACGTGTCGCTGCGGCTGCGCGGGGAGACGAAGTACGGCACCAAGACCGAGATGAAGAACATGAACTCGTTCAAGAACGTGCGCGACGCCATCGAGCACGAGGTGCGCCGGCAAGCGGCGCTGCTGGATCGCGGGGAGCGCGTGGTGCAGGAGTCGCGGCTGTGGGACGCCTCGCGCGGCACGTCGGTGGCTATGCGTTCCAAGGAAGGCGCCCACGACTACCGGTATTTTCCGGAGCCCGACTTGCCGCCGCTTGTGCTGTCCGACGCTTACATCTCCGACGCGCGCGCCTCGCTGCCCGAGCTGCCCGAAGATCGCTTCGCGCGCTACACCACCGCCAGCGGCTTGTCGCCGCAGGACGCGGGCGTGCTGGTGGCCGAACGGGATGTCGCCGACTACTTCGACGCCACCGTGGCCGCTGGCGCCCCGTCCAAGAAGGCCGCCAACTGGGTCATCAACGACGTCCTGGGCCGGGTGGACGACGCGCGACTGCTGGCGGCCGTCGATTTGCCGGTGCCGGCCAAGGCGCTGGCCGAGCTGATCGCGCTGGTCGAGGCCGGCACCCTGTCCGGAAAGCTGGGCAAGGAGGTGTTCGTGCGCATGTGGAACGAGCGTCGTCGCGCGGGCGACATCGTCGCCGCCGAGGGGCTGGCGCAGGTGTCGGATTCCAGCTCGATCGAAGATGCCTGCCGCAAGGTCATCGCGGCCAATCCGGGCGAGCTGGGCCGCTATCGCGGGGGCGAGAAGAAGCTGCTGGGCTTCTTCGTCGGGGCGGTCATGAAAGAGACGGGCGGCAAGGCGAATCCGAAGGGCGCCAACGAGATCTTGCGCCGCCTCCTCGACGAAGGCGCCTAAGGGTGGCGGGCGTCCGGCTCGGGCAGCGTCCGCGGCCTCCCCGTCATCCGGACGTGTTGTCGCCGATCTTCTGGACCGGCGAGCGGGTCGCGATCCTGGATCAACGCCGGCTTCCGGCCGAGGCGATCTGGACCGCCTACGATGACGCCGACGACGTGATTCGCGCGATTCGCGAGATGGAGGTGCGCGGTGCGCCCGCCATCGGTTGCGCCGGCGCCTTCGCGGTGGCGTTGCTGGCGCGCCGTGGTCTCAGCGCGCCCGCGCTGAGGCACGGCATGCGGGCCATCGCCGAAGCGCGGCCCACCGCGGTGAACCTGGCCATGGCGGTCCATCGAATGGCCAACAGCCTGTTGATGGAGATCGATCCGGTCCAGGAAGCGGAAGCCATCTGGGAAGAGGATCTGGCGGCGTGTCGGTCCATCGGTGCCCACGGCTGCCCCCTGCTGCCCGACCACGGCACGGTCCTGACCCACTGCAACGCGGGCGCGCTGGCCACCGCGGGTTTCGGGACCGCGCTGGGCGTGATTCGCGCGGCCCGCGCCGCGGGCAAGAACATCCGCGTGCTGTGCGACGAGACGCGCCCGTGGCTGCAGGGCGCGCGCCTGTCGGCCTGGGAACTGGCCGAGGACGGGATCCCGGTCGAGGTGATCGTCGACGGCGCGGCGGGCCACTTCCTCTCGCGCGGCGAGATCGCCGCGGTGATCGTCGGCGCCGATCGGATCGCGCGGAACGGCGATTTCGCCAACAAGATCGGAACCGCCGGGCTGGCGGCCGCAGCGTCGGCCTTCGGCGTCCCCTTCTACGTCGCCGCGCCGATGACCACGTTGGATCGCGCGGCCGCCGACGGATCGACCTTCCCGCTGGAGACCCGATCAGGCGACGAGGTGGCCGCCATGGCGGGAACGCGCTTCGTGCCGGCCGGCGTCGGCGTTCGGAACCCCGTCTTCGACGTGACACCCGCGCGCCTGGTGACAGCGATTGTGACCGACGGCGGCATCAAGCGGCCTCCCTACGCACTGTAGCCGTTGCACCCACCGAGTACGCTGCAGCACTGCGGCGCGTTCGTCCACGGGGACTCAGCCCATCGTTGACGGGTCCCGATCGATGGGTGACCATGAACGACTTCCCTCGTCGCCCGTCGCGAACTTGCGGCGGCGTTCCCCGGTCGCACCTCGCTTAAGGATCCGTTTCCCCCCCGCGGAGGAGGTTCCCCTCGATGAAGTTGCTAACGAGAGGCGTCGGCAGCACGTTCGCCCGAGCGGCGGTGCTGGCCGTCCTTGCCGTACCTGTCCTGGCGAATGGATGCGGCGAGCTGGGGGCTCCTGGGGCGAACTCCGAGGCACAGTCGGACGACGGCTCGCAGCGGGGCGAGCTGGCCATCTACGTGGTGGACGGCGTGAATGGACAGAGCGACCTGCGATACATGCTGCGCGCGCCATCGGGCCAGGAGCATCGATTGCTGTTCGACCGCAACGTGCGCGAGCTGAATCTGGAGCCGGGAACCGAGATCAAGGTCTGGGGAAGTGATTCACCCGACGGTTTGCATGTGACGTCGGTGCGCGCCGTTTCACCGTCGCCCGATGAGGTGAAGCGTTCGGCGCTGATCAACGGCACGCCGTACAACGCGCGTTCGTTCGCATTCGTGCTGGTGGACCTGGGCGGTGGCTTCAACCCGAAGGTCGACGAAGCCGCTGTCCTCGGGCGCATGATCAGCAGCCCCGACTCGATCCGAAACTATTACTTGAGCGATTCCTACGGTCGGCAGGACATCACCACCCAGGTGTTCGGCCCCATCAAGTACACGCTGAACGGCTGTGCCACGAATGGCTCCAGTTCCGGTCCGGGGCAATTGGCCGCAGATCTGCGGCCGATGATCCCCGGGACCTTTCAGCATTACCTTTGGTATTTCGGCACCTTCCAGAGCGTCTGTCAGGGTTGGTCGGGATTGGCGTCGCTGGGGACGCCGGACAAGCCGTCGAAGGACACCTGGTTCAATGCCTCGTCGGGCTGCACCGTGCTGGTGCAGGAACCCGGGCACAACTTCGGGATGCAGCATTCCTCGTCGCTGGCCTGCCCCGGCGCCTCGTTGCTGGACAATCCGGCGATGTGCACGGTCAGCGAGTACGGCGACGGCTACGATCCGATGGGCAGCGGTTGCCGCCACATGAACGCCTGGCAAAAGGCTTATCAGGGATGGTTTGGCGGCTGCAACGGGGTCACCGTGACGTCCAGCGGGACGTTCACCCTGCTGCCGCTCGAGAACCGTTGCGACGGCGCGCAATTCCTGAAGGTGAAGGCGGCCAAGGCGCGCCAGTTCGTGCGCCCGGAGGCCGGCGGCGGCACGTCCACGACCGAGACGTTGGCTTACTACTACGTCGAGCTACGAACGCCGGTCGACTTCGACGCCCTGCTGGGGGGGAACCGCAAGGAGCTCGCGCCCCAGATCTTGATTCACGCCGCGGACGATGTGCGCACCCGGGCGCAGAAAGGGTTGCACACCTTCCTCCTGGACATGACCCCCACCACCGCCGGCTCCCGGGCCTTCGACGACGCCGCGCTGCCGCTGGGAGCCACCTTCACCGATCCGGCAGGGGGTGTCCGTATCACGGCCACGGCGATCGGTATGAATCAGGCGACCATCACCGTCGAGATCGAAGGGGGGACCGGGGGGCCCACGTGTCTGGACGGCACCGCGTTCCCGTCGCCCGGCCCGGGCCCCGATTCGTGCGGTATGGGCAGCGGCGCGGGCGGGGCATCGGCCAGCGGCTCCGGCGGCGCCGGTGGGACCTCCAGCGGCGGGGCACCCGGCCAGGGTGGCCGCGGCGGCGCGGGGGGCCGCAGCGGTGTCGGCGGTCGAGCCGCGGCCGGCGCGTCGGGCGCCGCCGGGAGGACCGGCTCGGGCGGGACCACCTCGACGGGGGGCCAACCCGACACGGGCTCGGGCGGGGCGGTGTCGACCGGCGGTTCCGGCAACGGAACCGGCGGCGGCACGACCAATTCCGGCGGCGTGCAGGGCTCCGGTGGCGCGTCAGCCTCGGGGGGCCGCCCGGGCACCGGCGGCGGTGAGGCGTCGGGCACCGGTGGCGAACGAGCGCCTACCGGAAGTGGCGGCGCCGGCGTCGGCCCTTCGGAAGTGACCGGCGAGATCAACTGTGCCGTGGCGGGTGACGGCGCTGCTTCCTGGCCGGGCGGCGGTCCATGGTTGACGTCGCTGGTGGTGGGGCTGGCGATTCGCTCGCGACGCCGCCGTCGCTGACGCCGTCGCGTTTCTGTCATCCATATCTGTCGCGACCCCGACGGTCGAGCTAACGTCGCGGGCGCGTGACCTGTCGCTTGCCCATCGGAGCGTCCGTCGTGGCGCTGGTGATCGCCGTCGCCGGCCGCGGTCGGGCGGCGGCGGAGCCCACGCCGGCGGGACAGGTGCCCGTCACTGTCGATCGAGGCGACCATCTGCGGGCGGTGCGCACGGATCAATCGCTGACGTTCGACGGCCGGCTGGACGAACCGGCCTGGGCCGCCGTGGCTGGAACGTCGGACTTCACGCAACAGATTCCTGAAGGTGGTGCCTCGCCCTCCGAGCGAACCACCCTGCGGATTCTCTACGACGATCACGCGCTCTACGTGGGGTTCGATTGTGCGCACGCCACCACGCCCATCGTGGGCCGTCTGACCCGACGCGACGAGGACTCCGAGAGCGAGTGGGCGGCGATTCAGATCGACAGCCGGCGCGACGGTCGGACCGCCTACTACTTCGCGGTGAATGTCACCGGCGTGATGCTGGATGGGACCCTGCGCGACGGACCAACCGGAGGAACCAGCAGTACCGAATGGGACGAGAACTGGGAAGCCCGCACCGCGCTGACCGCCACCGGCTGGTCCGCGGAGATCCGGATCCCGCTGCGGGTGCTGCGGTTCACGCCCGATCTCGCGGTACAGGACTGGGGGCTCGCCGCCCTGCGTTTCATCGCGGCTCGCCAGGAGACCGACGTGTGGCCTTACATCCCGCGCGACGCAGCCGCACCCATCGCGTTCTTCGGGCGACTGGACGGACTGGATCACCTGATGCCAGGCGAGCAGCTCGAACTGCGTCCCTTCGGGCTGGGCCGGCTGCGGCGCCTGGGCGCTGACCCGACCGTCGCAACCAGCGGCTTCGAGGCGGGGGCGTCGGCTGGATTGGATCTCAAGCTGCATTTGACCCCGTCGGTGACCTTCGACGGCGCGGTCAATCCGGACTTCGCGCAGATCGAAGCCGACCAGCTGTCTTTCAATTTGAACCGCTACGAAATCTTCTATCCCGAGAAGCGGCCGTTGTTCCTGGAAGGAGCCGAGCAGTTCACCACGCCACTGGGACTGTTCTATTCGCGCCGCATCGGAAGCTCACCGGCCACGCCCACGCTGGCCACCAGCGCCGCCCAATCTGAACGCTTCGTCCGCGTCCCCGAGGCCGCCACGATTTACGGTGCCGCCAAGGTGATCGGCCGGTTGGGCGACGCCTGGACCGTGGGGGCGCTCTCGGTGCTGGCCTCGCGCAACGTCTACCAGGTCTTGCCGGTGGCCGCGTCGGACGGCGCGCCGCTCTTGCCCGAGTCCCGGGTCGCCGAGCCTCTGACGATGTACAACGTCCTGAGACTGCGCCGCGATGTCGGTGATTCGGCGCAGGTGGGCGTCATCGCTACGCTCACGTCGCGCTTCGAGCAGACGGGGGCGCCCCGCGGATGCCCGTCGGGCGAAACCGTCGAGGGTTCCGAGCGTTGTTTTCGCGACGCTTACGTGGCCGGCGTCGACGCCTTGCTGCGTCCCCGCGGCGGAAACTACGTCTTCTCGGGGCAGGTGGTGGGTGGCGCCGTCCAGAATGGCCGGGCCGAGGTGCAACTCGACGGAACCTCGATCGGTCCCGGCGACGGGGGGCTGGCGGGCTGGTTGCGCGTGGCCAAGGACGGGGGCAGCCCGATCCTGGCTGATGTCTCGTACACCGGCATCGGACGCCGGCTGACCTTCAACGATCTCGGCTTCATGCTGCGCCAGAACGTGCACGAGGTGAAGGGCGGCCTCGAGCTGCGGTCGCTGGTGCCCGCGTCGTCGATGCTGGAGCGGCACGCGCGCCTGGATGTCACGACCCAGCGGACCTTGACCGGCTTGGACCTCGGGACGCTGGTCGAGCTGTCGACCTGGACCCGTTTCCGAAACTTCTGGTACCTACGTCTGGCCGCCAACGGCGCCGCATCGCACTTCGACGATCGCGATGTGGGTGATGGCACCGCCCTCGAGCGGGCTGGCTACGTCGGCGCGAAGATCGAAGTCACGAGCAACCCGCTGCGCCAGGTCGCGGGATCACTGAAAGGCGATGGTCACCTTCGCGAATCTGGCTTCGGCGTGGCCGCGCATGCCAGCCTGACGCTTCGACCGCTGCCGCAGCTTCAGCTCGATCTGAAGCCGGGGTTCGACTACGACCGTGGGGAGCCCCGCTACACGGGATACGCGACGCCGCTCGCTCCGGATCCCCTCGCGATCTACGGACGTTTGCGCGCCGTCAGCGTCGGCACCACCCTGTCGGCCAGCTACACCTTCACGCCCCGGCTGTCGCTGCAGACCTACGCGCAGCTTTTCCTGGCGGCGTGGCACTACACCGACTTCACCGTGGGGCCGAAGGGCTATGGTCGGCGCGCCCGTTTGACTGACCTGGTGGCCCTCGCCGGCATGCCTCCCACCACCGCCGATACGGAACAAGCGGCGCTGAACATCAGCGCGGTTCTCCGCTGGGAATACCGACTGGGCTCCACGATCTACGTCGTCTACAGCCGGTCGCAGGCGCCGGCGCTGCCCTTGCGCGCCGGTGAAGATGCCGGGTTGCGGCCGTCTGACGTGGGGAGGGTGCCGGCGATCGACATGCTGCTGGTCAAGCTATCGTTCTGGTGGGCGGACTGAACGGTTGCTGAAGCACGGCCTTCCGCCGAGGGTGATCCCGCCGCCGTCACTTTCGGACCCCAGCCAGGCGTAACGGGGAATACCGACGGGCCATCCGTCACAGCCGTGGACACCGGCGGACACCGCGAAGGTTCTACTGTTTTTCTCGCAGCTCGGCTAAAATGGCCGCATTCCAACCCATCCTTTGGCCCCTCTTCTTCCCTTGGCTTGTCACTAAAACGCCATGGTCTCGTCCCGACGGATCACCGTCGTGCCGAGCGGAGTCCACGCATGACCACCGTCGTTCGAATTTCGGCTCGCGTGTTTTGTCTCGCTTCGCTTACCGGAGCGCTGCTCGCCACGGCGCCGACGCCGGCTCGGGCGCAGTCGTTGCGGCCCAACATCATGTTCATCTTCGACACGTCGGGGTCGATGGGCAACGATGGTGGCGGCACCTGGCGCGGGGAGAACACCAACATCTGCTGGTCGACGAACCACGCCAGCACCAGCTCGGCCGAGCCACGAAGCAAGCTCTTTGCCCTCAAAGCCGCGATCCGGGCGTCGCTGGAGCAGGTGGGCACCGACGAGGCCAACTTCGGTCTGATGTCGTTCCCCAGCGAAGTCATCACGCCCATCGCGTATCCGTCGAGTTGCCCCTTGGAAAACAGCAGCTGCGGCGACCCCGCGAACACCGGCAACTGTGGCGACGACACCATGAACCAAGCCGCTTGCCCCGGTTGGTGCCGGACCGGTGAGACGGATTGGGCCGCGACCGGCCACTATCGCGCGGTTCCCGCCCGCACCAACATCGTCACGCCGAACCGCAGCGGAGCATCAATCTACCGCTATGGGTGCGTCATGACCACCCACGCTGCCGAAACCGCCAGTGGGCCCTGGTTCACCAGCGGGATCTCGCAGGTGTTGCGCGTCGGTGTCACGTCGGCCGCGCCAGGAACCGTCCCCACGGCCGCCAATTACGACCCGGCCAATGCCAACATTCCCAACATCTACCGCTGGATCGATAACGTCGAGCTGCCCGTCGGTACGGGGCCCGTCACCGATGATCCCGAGCTGCACGCCAACGGCTCCACCCCGCTCGGGCGGTCGATCTTCTATTCGCGGCTGTACTTCGACAACTTCGTCAAGCCAGCGGACCCCAAGTCGTCGTGCCGCAAGAACGTGGTCATCTTCATCACCGACGGCGCCGAGACCTGCGACAGCGGGACCAAGCCCAGCGCCGCCTTCGACCTGACCACGTGCACCGGGGGAACGGCATTCAACCCGTTTCACCCCGTCGTACAAGCCTGCCAATTGTTCCGGCAGTCGGGGATCAAGATGTACCTCGTCACGGACAGCGCGCTGTCGGCGACCGACCTTGCCGCTGCGAATGACATCGCGCGGGCCGGCGGAACGACGTCGGCCATCCAGGTGTCGCTGGCAGACCCGGATGCCGCCAAGAAAAAGCTGTTGGAGATCATCGCCGAGACGGTCCCGCCCGCCGAGGTCTGCAACGGCAAGGACGACAACTGCAACGGGCAGATCGATGAGGGCGTGTCCAACATGTGCGCCTACAGCACGACCGATCCCAACACCGCCGACAACCTCCTGGGCACGGCCGCCAAGCACTGCGCGGTCGAGACCAAGAACTGCCTGGACGACAACTGCAACGGGATGATCGACGAAGGCTTCCCGCTGAACGCCTGCGGCCAGCCGGGCGGCTGTCCGATCCCCGCCGAGGTCTGCGACGGCATCGACAACAACTGCAACGGCGATGTGGACGAAGGCTTCGACGTCGGCGGCGCCTGCGACAACGGCCTTGCTGGCGCCTGTAGGCGGATCGGCATGAAGGAGTGTTCGCCCGATAAGACCGGCGTGATCTGCAATCTGGGCGACGCGCCCATCACGCCCGAGACCTGCAACGGCATCGACGACGACTGCAACGGGAAGATCGATGACGGCATGTTGCCTGGCATCGGCGTCGACTGCGGCATCCAGGGACAAGGGTGCACCAAGGGCACCATCATCTGCCTGGACGGGAAGCCCGTCTGCACGGCCACGTCCAATCCGAAGGCCGAGACGTGCAACGGCATGGATGACGACTGCAACGGCATCATCGACGACGGAGTGTTTCCTGGAGTTGGTGATTCGTGCCTGTGCCCGGGACTGACGCAGGACAAGGTCGGACAAGGGATGTGTCGCGCGGGTCGCCTGGCGTGTAAGGGCGTGGCGGGTATCCTGTGCGACGGTTGTGCGTTGCCGCAGCCCGAGATCTGCGACGGCCTGGACAACGACTGCGACGGCATCGGCGACAACGACGCCATGTGCCCCAGTGGCTTCGGTTGCCGCGAAGGCGCTTGCGCGTTGCTGTGCAAGCCGGGGGAATTCCCCTGTCCCCCCGGCTACGACTGCACGGCGGGCATCTGCATTCCGAATCGTTGCAAGAATGTCCAGTGCGGCACTGAGCAGAAGTGCGACCTGAACACCGGGACCTGCGTCGATCTCTGCTTCAAGGTCACGTGCGCGACCGGCCAGGTCTGCTCGCGTGGGCGATGCCTGGATTGCTCGAACAGTCCGGACCTTGCGTGCCAGCCCGGACAGACCTGCATCGGTCGTCAGTGCGTCACCGACAAGTGCTACGGCGTCAGCTGCGCCGCCGGCGTGCAGTACTGCTCGAACGGCGCGTGCATCAACCTGACCTGCTCGCCCGCATGCGGGGCCAACGAGCGATGTGTCGCGGGTCAGTGTCAGCCAGCGCTGGCGTGTGAACCCGCTTGCGGAGCCGCGCAGTATTGCGATCCGGCGGTCGGTGCCTGCAAGGCCAGCCTGTGCGCGGGCAAGACCTGCCCGTATTGCCTGCCTGCCACGGGGGAATGCACCACCGACCCTTGCGCCAATGTCCAGTGCCCGGCGGCGCTGTGCCTCACGTGCTCGGTCGATTCCCTCGGCCAGGCCTTCTGTGAATCACAAGGCAGCGGCAACGTGTGCCAGACGCTGAAGGTGCAGACCGGGAACACGGGCGGCGGTTGCGCCTGCGGCGTGGATGGATCGCGTTCACCTGCGTCGGTGTTCAGCGTGCTGGCGATGTTCGGCCTCGCGGTGTTGAGCCGCAGCCGTCGCCGCGGCCGTCGCTGATCAGGCATCCGGAAGATCAGGGACGGGCGTGCCCGTCCCTCGTCGTGCTAGATTCGCGCTCGGTTTCTCGGCATGGCTCTGCACGGTCGATACACAGTGGTCCGCAAGCTCGCCAACGGCGGGATGGCGGAGATCTTCCTGGCGTCGCAGCAGGGCCACGAGGGCTTTCAGAAGCCCGTGGTCCTGAAGCGGATCCTGGGGTCCATCTACTCTGACCCGCAGTTCCGCAACATGCTGATCGACGAGGCTCACATCTCGATGAGCCTGACCCACAGCAACATCGTGCAAGTGCTGGATCTAGGGCTCGCGGGCGGGCGCTACTTCTTGGTGCTCGAACTGGTCGACGGCTGGGATCTCGGACAGGTCCTGCAACGCTCGAAAGCTGCGGGATGGCCGGTGCCACCAGAGCTGGGCGTCTTCGTGGTCACCGAGATCTGCCGGGCACTGGCCTACGCGCATTCGAAGCGTGGCACCGACGGCCAGCCTCTGGGCATCGTCCACCGCGACGTCAGCCCCAACAACGTGCTGATCAGCGAGCACGGCGAGGTCAAACTGGCGGATTTCGGCATCGCGAAGGCGATGAACAAGCGCGAGCAAACCGGGACGGGGGTGGTGAAGGGGAAAGTGTCCTTCATGTCACCCGAGCAGGCCCTGGGGCGCGCCATCGACGCGCGTTCCGACGTGTTCTCGCTGGGAACGCTGCTGTACCTGGTGATGGTTGGCGTGCGGCCGTTCGATGGTTCGACCGATCTCGAGACGCTGCTCCGAGTGCAGCGCGGTGATTTCAAGCCGCCCGGGCGCGCGCGTCCGGATGTGCCCCCGGAGCTGGCGCGGATCATCGAACGGGCGATGCGTTTCCTGGCGGACGAACGGTACCCGACCGCGGACGACATGCTCCTTGATCTGGAGCGGGTGCTGCGCACCACCTTTGGGGGCGTGGGACAGACGGAACTCAAACAATATCTGGCCGAGCTCAGCCGTCGGGATGGCGTGCCTCCCATCGGCCGCGCGAATCCGATCGTCGACGATCGTGACTCGAGTGGCGCGGATTTGGTCGAGGGGAATGCGGTCGTGCTCGCCGATGCAAAGGACGACATGGCAGACGAACGTACGGATCTGGCACAGTTGATGGCCGTGGAAGGTGAAAGCGCGCCTCGCTTCACGCGCCGCACCGTGGATCTGGCGCGCGGCGGCTCTGGCGGGGTCCGTGAAAGCGCGGGAACGCGCCCAAATTCCCAGCGCGTCGACATGTTCGGGAAAGAGCCCACGCCCTCCCGCTCGTCGCGGCGGGTCTTCGAAGAGCTGTCGATCCCCGAAGGGGCGGCCGTTCATGAGGAAGCGCCCGAGCGATTTCGCCGCAAGAAGAGTCGGGCGGTACCGATCTTCATGACCTTCCTGCTGCTCGGCGCGGGGGGGTACGGAGCGGCTCGCTATCTGGGGTTGATTGGCGCGACGACGGAACCGGCCGCGACCACGGAGCCGGCGGCGCCGGCCGCCGAACCCGCTCCGCAACCCATCGAGCGGAAGGCGGCGGCCGAGGCCAAGCCCGAACGGCAGGCGACCGATGAGCCGAAAACCGTTGAACCAAGAGCGGCCGAGCCGAAAGCTGCCGCCGAGCCGAAAGCTGCCGAGCCGAAAGCCGCCGCGGCGGACGCCCCGCCGACGGGCGCGCCCGGCAACACCGAAGTCGCAGGTGAGGCGGCCGGCCCACCCAAGACCGCGGTAGCCCCCGAGAAGGCCGCGGCCGCGGCTCCTGATCGGGCGGGGACGCCTCACCACGGCGCGAAAGCGCCGCGCGGGCGGGACGTCTTCAAGGAGAGCGCCAAGCGGGTCCGCAGCCTTTCACAAGGGCTCGACCAGTTTCCGCCCGGGACCATCCAGCTGTCGCCGCCCAGCGGCGACACGCCCTAGCCGAGCCGAAGAAGCGGCCCTCGGCCGCCGCAGCCGGTGGCGCGGGCCCGGGTTCACCAGCGCAATCGCCGAAGATCATGCGCTTTTTCGTGCCTTTCGGTTTTTTCGCGCCGCCGTGTCTAAGGCCATGCAGTCAACACGACGACGATCAGGGCTACGAAAAGGAGATCTCATGCGGCTTTTTCCATCGATGAAACTCGGGCTGGTTCTGGGGGTTGCCTTGACGACCGCGCTGGGGTGCGCGAAGGACGACGACGACTCCTACCGGGACGGCGTTCCGTACCGCGAGGACGTGACCCTGGCCTTCCCGGACGGCAGCGGCGCGCAAGCCAGCGCCCTGACTGCATCCGACGGCACCGCCGCCACGTCGGGCGCGTTGCTGGGTGAACAGGCCGAATTCTACAGGCTCACGCGGGGAATCACCGTGATGGTCAACACCGCCACCGCCAACGTGTTGACGCTGGTCAAGACCATCACCGAATTTCCCCCGACCTCGGTCGACAAGGCCGCCGACACGGCCGTGTGGGGGCCCCACACGCAGGCGCTGTCGCCGAACACCTGGATGCTGACCGTGAAGCGGATCGCCAGAGGGCAGTTCCACTATGTGCTGGCCGCCAAGGCCAAGACGGCGCCCGACACCGCGTACGTGGAGGTGCTGGTGGGCAACCACAACCTGGCGAATCCGACCGCGCATCGCCGAGCGAACCTGCCCGCGTACGGCAGCGGCGATTTCGTGCTGGACTGGGATGCCTCCGCGACCCTGCCCGAGCACGACACGAACGTCGGTAAGGCTGCGTTCACTTACAGCCGGCTCAACCCCACGTCGGACGTCAACATCGGCGTCACCTTCAGCAAGGTGCGCGACGAAGACACCGGGATGCTGGTCGACGCGGTGTACGACTATGCGGCCAAGCCGGGCGCAGGCGGGAGCTTCGACTTCAAGTTGGTGAAGAACCTGGTCCTCACCACCGCCGCGGTGGAGACCATGTCGGTCCACAGCCGCTGGCTGGAAACCGGCGCTGGCCGGTCGGACACGCTGATGGGCGGTGGCGATCTGCCGGCCACGGGCGCGACGGCCGGGGCGACGGTCAACGAATGCTGGGACAGCAACTTCCTCAGCGTGTACATGACCAACAGCTACGGGGATCTGGCCAAGACCTGGGGCGCCGAAACCTCGTGCGCGTTCGCGTCCGCCGTATATTCTGCGCCTTGATGCCATGGCCGCTGGTCCTGTTTCTGGTCCTCGAGGACTGCGGGTGATCCCGGGGGGACGCGCCGGCGCATCCGGCGTGTCCCGGAGCCACCCGGATACGGCCGGGGCGCCTTCGATGGATCTGCGGGACCTGTACACCCGCTATGGCGGCAGTGTGTACGGGCGGTGCTTCTATCTCCTCAAGGAACGTTCCAAGGCCGAGGATGCGATGCAAGACGTGTTCGCCAAGGCGCTGGGGAAGGGGGCCACGTTTCGGGGCGAGTCTTCGCCGCTGACGTGGCTGATCACCATCGCCACCAACCACTGCCTGAACCTGATTCGCTCGGAACAGGCGCCGTGGCACAGCCGCTTTGCCGAGGAAGAAGTCGGGCGGGCGCGGCGCGCGGTGTTCGACGGGGGCGGGGGGCCGTCGGGCCCGCGGCTGTTCGAGAACCGCGAGGCCGTCCGCAAGGTCCTGGCCCGGGCGGATCGCGAGACGCAGGCGGCGGCCATTCACTACTACGTTGACGAGATGACGCTGGAAGAAGTGGCGGCCGCGCTGGGCCGTTCGGTTCCGACGGTCCGCAAGCGACTGGAGAGCTTTACAGCGTTTTGCGGCGAGGAGCTTTCATCATGACCGACACCACCGATTCGCGCGGCGCTACACCCCGGTTTGGACCCGCCACCGAGGGGCCCGCGCGCGGCCACTTTGGCGAACTCACCCTGCGGCGGCTGGTGGCCGGCGAGCTGCAGGGCCAGCAACGCGACGACGTGTCCGCGCACGTCGCGGGCTGCGCCGGCTGCGGCCGTCGCCTGGAAGCTTTGCGCGCCGAGCAAGGTGCGTTCGAACAGCAGATCTCGTTCGATCGGTTCGCCGCGGGCGTCGAGCGCGCCTCTCGTTTTCCCGCGCCACCTATGCGCTGGTGGGGACGACCGGCCAACACCCGTTCGTTCCTGGGCGTGTTCGGCCTGGGTGCGGTGGTGGCCACGGCGGCCCTGGTGATCACCGCGCGTCCGTTGTTCGAGCAGGCGCGGGTGCGTACCGCCGCCAACCAGGCCCGCGGCCTCAACCATGTCAAAGGCGGCGAACGACCGTCGGTCACCGTGAGGGTGGCCCCCCCTGACGACGGCGCGCAGCGGACCGCCGCTGTGAACGGCGTCGAAGTGCTGGGCGTCGGTGAGCGATTGCGGATCGGTGTGCGCGCGGCGGGTCGGCGGTACCTCTTCGCGATCTCCATCGACGATCAGGGGGTGGTGACACCGCTCTATCCCGAGGTGGGCATCAGCGTGGCGCTGCCGCCGGCCGCGGATCTGCAGTACCTCCCCGACGCGATCGAGCTGACGGGGCGCGGACGCGAGCGGTTGGTGGTGGTGCTGACCGACGAGCCCACCGAACTGGACATCATGAAACGCGCGGTCGCGGTGGCCTTCGAGAAGGCCAAGGGAGATCTGGCGCAACTGCCCGAGCTGGTGCTGGACGGCGACCAGTTCCACCGGACGTTCCTGAAACCCTGAGGCGAACGCGCGCGGACACCACCATGCGCCTTCCTGCTTGTCGACCCCGAGCCGCACACTGGCCGCATAGCGCGCTGATCGCCGCGGCCATGCTGGTTGGTAGCGTCGCACGGGCCGACGAGCCCCACCGGTTTGCGCTGATCGCCGGTAACGATCGAGGGGGCAGCGGCACCCGACCGCTGGCCTACGCCAAGGACGACGCGCGCAAGGTGTGGGACGTGCTCACGCGCCTGGGAAGCGTGCGCGCCGAGGACGCGGCCCTGTTGCTGGACGTCGACGGTGCGCGCTTCGGGGCCGCGCTGACCGATTTCGAACGGCGCGCGCGCAGTGCCAGCCTGCGGGGCGAGAAGACCGCCCTCATCGTCTACTACTCCGGTCACGCCAAGGACGGCAACCTTCGACTGGGCGACAGCGAGATCTCGATCGCGGCGCTGAAGGCGCGCCTGGCGCAGGCCCCGTTCGACGTCCGCATTGGCATCTTCGACGCCTGCCAGTCGGGCGCGATGACGCGGACCAAGGGTGCGCGCAAGGCCCCCGCGTTCGAGATCGACACGGGAGCCGCGCGCGAAGCCCGGGGTGTGGTGATCCTGACGTCCAGCGCCTCCGACGAGGACTCGCAGGAGTCTGATCTGATCGGGGGCAGCTACTTCTCGCACCACCTGGCCTCGGGCCTGCTGGGCAGCGCCGACAAGTCCGGCGACGGCCGCGTCACGCTGTCCGAGGCGTATTCGTACGCCTACGATCGCACGGTCGCCGACACCGCGGACAGCGCCGCGGGCACGCAGCACCCGACGTTCAGCTACGACCTGGCGGGCAACAGCGATCTGGTATTGACCGACGTCGTCGCGCGCCGCGAAGGCATCGTGTTTCCCCCCGAGGCCCCGGCCGGCACGTATTTCCTGGTCGACAGCAAGGGCTTCATTGCCGCCGAGGTGGTGAAGGCCGCCGGCAACCCGCGTCGCATCGCGCTGGCGCCGGGTCGCTACCGCGTGAAGCGGCGCCTGCCCGATCGCCTGCGCATCGGGCAGATCGACGTCGCGCGCGGCGAGCTGGTCGCCCTGTCCGAGCCCATGCTGCGCGACGCCCCGTTCTCCGACGATCCCGTGAAGGGGCCCGGTCGCGACCCGCTGGCGCTGTCGCACTGGAGCCTGGGGCTGGGGGGCGGGTATCAGTCGATCTTCTCTGCACCCTCACAAGGCTTGTTTCCGTCGACGGGGATGCTGGGCCTGGACTTCCTGCTGCGCGACTTCTTCCGCCGCGATTGGGCGTGGGGCTTCGACCTGGCGGCGGGAGGAACGAACTCCAGCGTGGTGTTGCCGACCGCCGTGCTGGGCTATCGCTTCAGCGAGGTTTCGCTGGCGACGTCGTTGATGACCGAGTGGCATCGATCCGACTGGGGGCCCGTGGTGCCATTTCTGGGAGCGCGCGTCGCGTTGCTGTTGATGGCCAGGAAATTCGACGATGGCGCGCTGCCCGAGCAGTCGTTTGCGACGGTTTCACCCGGGTTGTTCACCGGCGCGCGCTTGAATCTGGGTGACAGCTGGAACCTGGTGGTGCGCGGTCGCCTGCACTACCTGCTGTACAACATCGACGAAGCCAACCGATCGCTTGGCTACTGGGAACTGGCGACGCTGGCGAGTTACGATTTCGGAGGTCGGCCATGAAAGTCCTGCGGTTTGCCTGGATAGCGCTGGCGCTCGGATGCGGGAACTATTCCAACGCCGATCTCGAATTCATGAACGCGGTGCCACAGACCGAGGACGTCTCGGTCGAACCGCCCCGCGTGTCCGCCCTCCGCCCGGCCGCCCAGGACGATGCCCTGCGCATGACCCACGAGGTGGCGATCAAGATGAACGCCAGCGCGGCCGGCTTGCTGGGGCTGGTGGACAAGCTGCGCACCGTCTACCCGACCACCCGCGACGCGAACACGCGCATCTGGGGGCCGTGGCCGGCCGAGGAAAACCCGGGCTGGAAGCTCGAGTTCGCCATGACCAGGAGCCTGCTGGCGGATGGGGTGACCCCGCACTTCGACTATGAGCTGGTCATGATCCCTCCGGCGGGCGTGGTGGTGGGCGACGGGACCAAGACGTCATTTCAGGTCCTGGGTGGCGCCTTCGAGTCGACGGGCCTGGCCCGCGCCGGGGTGGGGCAGCTGTGGTTGGCACCGAAAGACGCGCGCGATGCCGGGGCCGTGTTCAAGGATCTAGACAAGCTGGACCTCTTGACGATCAGCTACGACAACCGCGCGTGGCCGCGTTCCCTCGACATGAGCATCACGAACGAGCCCGCCGCGGTCCCGACCGACGAGGCCCAGAGCGCGACCTATCAGTATCGACGGGCGGAGAATGGCGATGGCTCGATGACGTTCACGTTCGTCAAGGACGCGGTCATGGGACCGCTTGGCCTGGACACGCTGTCGATCGGCAGCCTGTGGCGCGGCACCGGGGAAGGCCGCGCGGACATCTCCGTCACCGCCGGTGATGGCGCCGGGACGGTGGGCTGGACCGACTGCTGGGATGGCTCGTCGCAGACCACGTACAACAGCCGAACCGGAACCGGCGCCGCCGCGACCTGCACGCCCCTGCCCTGAGAAGCCGAGGCCAAGGCAGGCCACGCGCCGATGAAACCCTGATGAAGGGCCGATATCATCAGGGATACATCGGTGATACGAAATTGACCAGCCGACCATCAGGGATAGCCTGACGGTACGGTGAACAAGCAACGACGCCTGCGGCCCCCCGAGCACCTGCGCGAGCCCCTGTCCCGTAGCGAGGCTGCCGAACTGCTGGGGTTCGCCTCGGAATTCAAGGTCCGCGCCCTGGAACGGGCGGGAACCTTGCGCGCCACGCGTGGAATCATGGGCTCCGCCTGGTACCCGCGCGCCGACGTTCTGCGGGTGCGCGACGCGCTGGCGGCGCTACAGCCGGTGCTGAAGCGGGAAGACGTCCGTTCGATGCCCGCCGGACGTGCCTCGCGCCAACCTTCGGATGCCGAGCTGATCGGCTACCTGCGGCGCCCTGTGCCGCCCGGCGCGCCCTTGCGCACTGTCGCGGATCTGGTCGCCGACATGGGGATCAACATCGCGCGGGCGCAGAAGGTGTTCCGGTTCTGGCTGGCGCACGATGCGCACCCGTCTGCGACCGCGGTCCGCGTCGCCCAAGGTGACCGTGACCGTTCGGTGGCCATCCCTACTGCCCCTGATGCGGCACCCTCATCCGAGCGGAGAAGCCCGACCCGCGTGGCGCGCGCCGCCCTGATCCGGGAATTGCGTGCGCCAGATCCCGCCGTCCGCAAGGCTGCTTTCGAACAGCTGAAGCGGCGAAGGCCTTCTGCCGATGCATCCTGAGGCTTTGTCGGAATCCATTTTGCGCTATCATGACCCCGCGCTGCGCGGCGTCGGCCGCGTGATCGAGAGGACCTTTGGCAGAGAATTTTCGCAGAATCGACCCGAGGTACGACCGCCAGCTGACCGTGGAGCTGACGGTCGATGGCCAAGATCATGTGTGTCGCAGTCGGAACATGTCCCTGGGCGGTATGCACGTTGACGCTCGCAGCCCCCTCCCCATCGGGGCGGCCGTCAGCCTACGGTTCCAGATTCCCACGCAGCCCGAACTGGTCGAGGTCGGTGGCGATGTGAGGTGGGTCGTGGCGACTCCGGGCACGGACCAGGTCGGGATCGGGATCCGTTTCCACGGCCTGCGGGCACGCGACGTCTGGGCGCTGAACCGCTACTTCCAGACCGCGGCTTGAGCCGACGACCTGCCGGCCCGTCGCACGGCCGGGCGCGGCTCAGTGCCGAAGTTCTTCGGGCAACAGCGTGGACGCAACACCCGTGTACGTCACCCAAAGCTGGTGGGCGGCGCGGGTCATCGCCACGTGCAGCAGTCGGCGCGCATCATCAGACGCGGGATACGACGCATCGGTCACCTCCAGCAGGATCACGATGTCGAACTCCAGACCCTTGGTCTGTCGCACGTCGGTGACATCGATGCCGGGCGTGAACGCAAAGTCCTGGTCCGCCACCAGGCGCAACGACGGAACCTCCGCCTCGGCCAGCGCCTCGTAGTAAAGGCGCGCCTGCTCCGGGTGGCGCGCAATCAGCGCCACCGATGCGGTGGGCTCGGCCCGGATCAACTCGCCGAGCGCGTGGGACAAGAACTCGGCCACCTCCCCGGCGGACGAGAAGCCGAACGATTCCACCGGTCCACTCGAACGCGGTGCGACCGGGCGCACGTCGCCAACCAGATGTCCCAGCACGTGCTCCGCCGCATCGACGATCTCGCGCGTCGAGCGATACGAGACCCGCAGCGGCTCGACCCGTTCGTGGGGGATCTCCAGATCGTTCAGCAGCTCGGACCAGCTGGAGAAGCCGTGTTCGGGCGCGATCGCCTGGGCGACGTCACCGGCCAGGGTCACCGAGCGATGGCGCGTCGTGGTCTCCAGCAGCACGGCCAGCTCGATGGGAGAGAAGTCCTGCACTTCGTCGACCATCAGGTGCTCGATCGTCAGCGGCCCCTTCGGTCCCGACAGCGGCCCCCGTTGCAGCTGGTAAATGCGCAACAGCAAGGCGTCGTCTTCGACGTCCAGCGCGTACACTTCGGCGTCCGGGCTGCTGTCCCTCCCTCCTGTCCGCAGTCGATCGCGTTCGATGCACCAGCGGTGAATCTGCTCCAGCTGTCCCGCCGTGAACAAGCCTGGCGCATGCCGCGCGAAACCATCGCTCAGCGCCTGGCGGTCCGTCAGCAGCCCCGCCCATTCGCCGACCACATCGCGGGTCCGGGAGCGCAGTCGGCGGCCCACGGTCTCGACGGAGTTGCGGGTAGCCGCATCGATGGTCGCATCCTTTACCCAGCGCGCGAACGTGCTGACCCGCGCGTCGACGGGAAGCGGGCGCCCATTGTCTGCCAGCTGTACGGCGTCCCAGGCGGCCAGCACCGCATCCGCGCCCGGGCGGTTCTCGAGCTCGCGCGCCAGCTCGGCACGGCACCAGACGGCCATGTCCCGCTGTCGATCGCCCAGGATGCGCAACATCGCGCCGTGCGCCTTGGCGCGCATGACCAGCGGCGGGGTCTCGTCGAAGCTGGGGGCCTGCAACAGCGGGAAGGTCGCGCGACGGACCTCCTCCGCCCAGTCGGAAAACGTGCGCACCGGAACGCCGAACACGTCCAGCGATGGCAGCACGCGCGACACGTAATTGGCCAGCGCCCGCTGGTAGATCACCACCAGCATGCGGTCCGGCCGGAACCGCGCTGGATCCGCGAACGACAGATAGGCGATGCGATGCAATCCGATCGTGGTCTTGCCGCTGCCGGCCGAGCCTTGGACGGCGATCAGCCCCGACGTCGGACGCGTCACGAGATCGAACTGACGCGGATCGATCAGCGCCGCGATGGCGGGCAGGTGTCTGTCGGCGCGCCGGGCGCCATTTTCATCCAGGCCCAGGCGCCCCCGCGTGGTAGCGCCGGCCTCCGGGGCCGATCCGTTTGGGCCCCCTCCGCCCGGCGTCAGGGTCGCCGTTCCATCGCGCGACACCGACAACTTGGCTTGCGTCGCGCCGACCTGCCGCCAGCTTTCTTTTCCTTGGCCCTGGCCCTGGCCTTGCCGCATGTCACGCGCGAACGTGCCCTGGGGGGAGCCCACGCGGCGCAGTTCGCCGTCGATGATGGCAACGGTCCGCCGCGCCACGATCTCACCTTCGACCAGGCGATCGCCCAGCCGTTCTTCATAACCATCGCCTTCTTCGTAGCGGTAGAACAGCCGCGACACGGGGGCGTTTCGCCAATCGACGATCTGCACGCCGCCGCCCGGTTCGACGAAGGTGCGCGGCCCGATCAGGACGTCCCGTCGACGGTCGTTCTCCTCGAGGCGCAGGTGTCCAAAGTACGGTGAACGCGGGTCGATGGGCGGCGAATCGCCCTTGCCCCGTTGCTTCGAGAGCGCCTCGATGCGATGCATCTGCTCCAGGATCGAACCCTGGTCCTCTGGCTTGGCCTCGGACAGAGCGTCGCGCAGCTCGATCAGGGCGCCTGCGTCGTCGACCTGGGCGCGCACGCGGCGGGGTACGGCCCCCAGCCGCTTCATGACCACGCGCAGGAGCGCCAGCTCCTCCGAGACCACCGTCGGCAGTTCAGGCGTATTTGGTTCAGGCGCCTCGTCCGGTGTCGTCACCGGATTCGCCACGGACGCCGTTGTCGGCAAATTCCCATCCACGGTAGCCAGCCAGCATACCGGCGTCCGCCAGCGAAGTCATCTGTGAGAAGTCACCAGAATCAACGAAATGGGTGGGGCGGGTAGACTAGCGATTCTGCCAGCCCCCCGGCTGCCAGAAGTACTGGTTGCCCCGCAATTCCCAGCGCCCCGGGACCCAGACCGCATGGGGCCGGGTGGCCTCGTAGTGCCCCCGGACCCAGACGTAGCGGCCGTGGTGCCACTCATGGAACCCCGGGACCCAAACGTAGCCCGGCCGCGCCTCGACCTGTTCGGGGGGCGGAGGCGGCGGCGGAGCCATGGGCTGGACCTCGATGCTCAGCCACGCGCCCGGAACGAAGACGTGCTCGTCGCCGCGGACCTCCCAGCGGGGAGGGACCCAACGCATCCCGGGGCGTTCGGCTTCATAGTGGCCGGGCACCCAGACATAGTCTCCGTTGCGCCATTCGTGATAACCCGGCGTCCAGACGTACCCGCGTCGCGCTTCGAAGTGCTCGACGATGGGAGGGGGCGGCGGTCTCCGTGGCCCCTGATGGTGGTCGTGCCGGTCGCGGCGGTCTTGCTCACGCTCTTCGTGGCGTTCTTGCTTCCATTCGCGCCGATCTTCTTTCCGTTGCTGATGCTCCTCGTGACGCTCGGCACGATTCTCATGCCGTTCGTCTCGGTGGGGCGGATCGGCCAAGGCCGTCGACGTGACCGGAAGGCTGGCGGCGAGAAACAGAAAACGCATCGTGCGCGAGAGACGTGTCATGGCGGGGCTCCTTGCGATGAACCTTCGACGCAACCGCCGACCGCATCCTTCTGGCCGGCGAGGAAAAAAAACGCGCCGGGAACCCTTGGGCTCACCGGCGCGTGTCATCCGCTAGTTGACTGGTCATGAGCTAGTGCCACTTAGCACCGCCCAAGGTCTGTCGGGTTGCGCGAGCCTCGTAACCTCGACGGGTTATGTCCGTATTGGGCTCGGACGACTACGAACAGCTGGTCCGTGAAGAGGACTGCCGTGACGGGGCTGCGAGTTTCGGTCGACAGGTCCCGTCACCAGGAGTGAACCCCCGAGGGGGTCACCCCGTCAGGCGTGCCCGGCCTCCTTGGCTCCGAGCAGGTTGACGTGCGAAGTGAATTCCAACCGGTCAGTGGAGATACGTTTCGCCATGCTTTTCCTCCTTCGTTGGGCCAGTCGCTCGCGGATGCCCTGAACAAAATATACAAGGCACAATCAAAACGCGCCACTTTGGTATAAGGCGAAATGCCGTCGGAAAAGCCTTTTTCTCAGCCAAATTCCCCTGCCTCTTCGCCGAGTGGAAACACGCCGGCCAGCGGGGGACGGGGCGCGCGGTTTGGCGCCGCGATGGATCCGGCGGCTTCGATCCTGAACGCCAGCGTCGATTTCGACCGGCGCTTGCTGGCGGATGATGTGCGGGGAAGTCAGGCGCACGCCCGCATGCTGGCGTCGGTGGGATTGATCGCACAGTCCGACGCCGACGCGATCGTCGCCGGGCTGGATCGCGTGGCGGGCGAATTCGCGCGGGGTGAACGCACGCTGGATGCGGCGCTGGAAGATGTCCACATGAACGTGGAGAGCCGCCTGACCGCGCTGATCGGCGAGCCGGGGCGACGGTTGCACACGGCGCGCAGCCGCAACGATCAGGTCGCGACCGATTTGCGGCTTTACGCGCGGGCCATGGCAGCGGAGTTGGTGACGTCGATCGATCGCGCGCGCGTTGAACTGTGCCGACAGGCGCTGCGCCACGCCGACACGTTGTTGCCGGGTTACACGCACATGCAGCGGGCGCAGGCCGTCACGCTGGGGCACCACCTCCTGGCCTATGCCGAGATGCTGGGTCGGGATCGCGGGCGGTTGCTGGACGCCGCCCGCCGCGCGTCCGAGTCGCCGCTGGGCTCGGGCGCGCTGGCCGCGACGGGGCTTGGGATCGATCGCGCGGCGACGGCGACGGCGCTGGGATTCTCGGGGCCGACGCACAACAGCCTGGATGCCGTTTCCGATCGCGACTTCGCCGCCGAGATCGCGTTCGCCTGCGCGTTGCTTGGTGTCCACTTGTCGCGCCTGGGCGAAGAGCTGGTGCTGTGGTCGACGACAGAGTTCGGGTTCGTGCGCCTCGGTGAAGGGTATTGTTCGGGCAGCTCGCTGATGCCGCAGAAGCGCAACCCGGACATCGCCGAGTTGCTGCGCGCCAAGCCGGCCCGCGTGATCGGGGATGTGGTGGCATTGCTGACGATCAGCAAGGGGCTGACGCTGGCCTACAACAAAGACCTGCAGGAGACGCAGGAACCGTTCTACGATGCGGTCGAGACCGCGCGGGTCAGCCTGGCCGTGCTGCCGGGATTGATCGCCACGCTGGAGTTCGACACCGAGCGGATGCAGGCGGCGGCGCAGGATGCGGCGCTGGGTGCCACCGATCTGGCGGAGGAGCTGGTGCGCGGCGGACGGCCGTTCCGAGAGGCGCACGAGATCGTGGGACGCTTGGTCAAGCGCGCCGAGGAAAAGCGAGTGTCGCTGCGCGCGCTCACCGCCGAGGATCTGACGGCGATCGATGCGCGGCTGACGCCGACGGTGCTGCGGGCGCTGGAGCCGTCGGCGGCGGTCGCGGCCCGGACCGTCGTGGGAGGTCCGGCGCCGGCAGCGGTGCGACGCGAAGTCGCGCGGCTGTCGGAGGAGCTGACCGCCCTGGGCTTCGCGGTCTAGACGTGACCTAGAAAAGACCGGCGGCGGTCAACAGCGGCATCATACCGCCGCGTCCGTCGGGCGCGGGCAGCAGGCCCAGCGTCGGCGGCGGCGTCGAGGACGTGGGCGTACTGCTGTCGGAGCCCTTGTCCACGTTGCGCGACAGGAAGATCCCGGCGATCGCACCCGCTCCGCCCGCCAGCAGCGCCACCTCCGCTGCCAGCGCCCGTGCCGGTCCGCTCTTCTCGTTGCCTTCCACACAGTTGAGATCGGCGACACACGCGGAGATGCCGCCCGCCAGTGCGGCCGCACCCGCGGTCAGATCGATCAGCGCGATGCGCTTCCAGCTGGGGCCCTGGCTCGATTGATCGGGGAGATACGCCGCTAGCAATCCCGCGCCCAGGCCCACGTTGAGTCCGATCAGGGCCGGCAAGGACAAGGTCAGGACGGAACGCGCTTCTTGCAAGTACGCTCCCTCCGGCTCGCCCTTTTTATTGTACTTCTGGCTGATCTCTCGCAATGCGAACGGGTTCCACTGCAGCGCCACGGCCGCCAAGGAGCCCGCCACCGCGCCACCGGCGGCCGCGCTTTGAATCAGCGCCACCCGGCCATAGGTCGGAGCCTTGTGAACCATCAGCGCCCCGGCTCCGGTGCCCAGCAGCAGGCCGGGTAAGCTTCCCACGAAGCCGTAGCGCAGCTGCGAGCCGAGCGGCACGTGTTTGTACGCGCCCAGGTCCGCGTACGCTGGATGCACAGGATCGGTGTTGACGCTGCTGGTGGCCATGGACTGGCGGATCACGAAGCCGGTCAACACCCCCTCGGCGGCGCCGACCCATATCCCACCGATGACGAACAAGCCGCGATTGTCCGGAATGCGGGCGGGAACGACGTTGTTGGCGATCAGCACGCCGGTCACGGCGCCGGTCACGGCGCCCCCCAGCGTGAAGGCCACCGACGAGACCTGGGCTCCTTCCAGATCGGGCCCCAGACCCGCGGCGACCGCGCCCGCCCCGACCAGGCCGCCCACGATGGCCGAGGCCACCACCAGCTCGGGGCGTCCGGAACGCTGGATGTAACGCAGCCGGAAAGCGTTGGGACCGAGCAGCAGCCGCTTGTTGCCGGGCGCCAGCGTGAACTCTTCGGTGCGGCTTTCGTAGTCGGGCGCCTCGGCGAACAGCTCGAAGCGCCCCGGCGTGACGTCCTGCAGGTACGGGTTGCGGGCGCGGTTGCCGTTCACGTACAGCGTGGCGCCCGCCGGCAAGGTTTCGATCTCCAGCCGAGCCGGGTTGGGATCCAGCTTGAAGAACAGCGGCTTGGTCTCGGCGACCGAAACCTGGACCACCAGCTCCTGCGGGAGAAAATTGGGCTTGGAGACGGAGACCAGCCAGCGCCCGCGCGGAACCGAAAAGTTATTGGGCGCCTGGCCCGCCACCGAGAACGGTGGCGCGGTGGAGGCCGGGTTCGGTGCGTCCGCCGAGACGATGCGGACGTCAACCTGGTCGGGCACAGTGTTGATGACCAGCGTGGCCGGCCGGCGGTTGATGCTCTCGATCCGGTCCTTGGCGACCTCCACGAACTCGCCGGTGGGGCTTTCCTTCAGATACGCCTCGTAGTGCTCGCGCGCCTGCCGGAGGCTGCCCAGCAGGTACTCGCACTGGGCCATCATGAACACCGTGGCCGGGCGCGGTTTGATCTCGTGGGCGCGCTGAAACTCGATCAGCGCCTGAGCGTGTTCACGCGCATAGAAAAGCTCCAGGCCGGTTTCGTAGTGCCCCCGCGCCGTCTCGGTGGGCTGATCCGCGCGCGCCGGCCGAACGGCCATCGGGCCGAACAGAAGGGCGAACGCAAGCAAACCAGTCCACAGCGCGTTCAAGGCGAATCCGGATAGCCTTCGCCCGACCGGCTGGGAAGGGCGCCCCGCAACACCGCGTCGGTGGTGCGCCGACGCTGAGGAGGTGCGAGCGACCCCGGCGTGGCGGGAGGAGGCTCGCGTTGATCGGTGCGCGCGTGGGTCACCGGACGATCGACCTTGTCGCGCGCGATGTGGTTGCCCGCGCGCGTGATCGATGCCGCGGGCCGCGCCTCGCCGTTCGACGATGCGCGCGCGGGTCGGGCGATGCCGACGGCGCCGCTGCCTTCCGCCGGCTGTACCGGCTTGGGCGGCGACGCCGGGGTGGCCCGATCGTTCAAGGCCGGCCGCATGCCCGTCGACGCGGCGCGGGCAGCAGACGCTGCGGCCGGGGGGGGCTCGGTCGGTCCGGGGCGGGCCAGCGCCATCGCCACCCCACCCACCAGGGCCGCGATCGCCACGCCCCAGACCCACACCCGGCCGCGCGCTGGGTTGCTGGGCGGTGGCACCGTCATCTCCGCCGTGTTGGTTCCGGGACCGACGTTGTGGTCACCCGCCAGCAAGCGATCCAGATCCGCCTCCAGCGCGGCCATGGTCGGGTAGCGACGCGCGCGATCCTTTTCCATCGCGTGCATCACCACCGTGTCGACCGCCTCGGAGATTCCCAGCTCGGGACGCAGCTTGGCCGGCGACAGGGCCTCGTGGGTCAACACCTGCGAGATGATGCCCAGGTAGTTGTTGGCGCGGAAGGGAACCTCGCCCGTGAGGCATTCGTACAGCAACACGCCCAGCGACCAGACGTCGACGCGGTGGTCGAGATCCTCTTCGCCACGTCCCTGCTCGGGCGACATGTAGAGCGGCGTCCCCAGCAACAGCCCCGTGTGGGTCAGCCGGTAGTCCGGTCCGTCGTCGCCCTGGCCCTGCTTCACGGCCTTCGAGATGCCGAAGTCGACCACCTTGATGAAGTCCGCGTCGCCGCGCCGGATCAAATAGATGTTCTCGGGCTTCACGTCGCGATGAACGATGCCCTTGGCGTGGGCGGCCCCCAGCGCGCTCGCGACTTGCCGGGCGATGTGCAGCGCGCGCTCGACCGGCAGCGGCGCTTCGCGCATGACCAGCTGCGAGAGCGCCTCTCCCTCCAGGAACTCCATGACGACGAAGGCGCGGCCGTCGTCGGTGGTCCCGAAGTCGGTGACGTCGACGATGTGTTCATGGCCGATGGCGCTGGCCAGCCGCGCCTCCTGCAAAAGACGAGCGACGAAATCGCTCTTGGTCAGGAACTTCTCCAGCAACACCTTGACCGCGACCCGCTTGCCGATGATGGTGTGCTTGGCCTCGTAGACGGCACCCATGCCGCCTTCGCCAATCCGTCGCACGATCAGGTAGCGGTTGGCGAGGGTCGCACCCACCAGCGAATCGAACCCCTCAGTGACCTCGGGGACCTCGGGGACCGCGGGAGCCGTGGCGGTCGCGGTGGCCGCGGCGCCGGCTGGTAGAGTCGGGGCCGTCGCCGCCGAGGCCAGCTCGGTGTCGGCGTTGGTTTTCGCCCCCGGGATCAGCGTTTGCCCATCCCGCGCGCACACCTCGACACTGTCGGGGTAGGGCGTCGCGCAAAGCGGGCAAGTCCGCATCGCGGCAGTCTAACTCAGGTCTGGGGGGGCGCCCGTCGCGGCGGGGGATTCTTCACACTCGGTCCGCGCGGCCAGGTTTCTCTCGCGCGCGCTTGACCGCCGCGCGCGCGGGTTCAAAAGTGGGGCGTGCCTGCCCAACACGAAACCGGAACCGCGCCGCCGCCGGCCGAAATGAAACCAGCGATCGCGGCGAGCTCCGCGTCCATCTTCGACCTGGACGGAACCCTGGCCGATACCATGCCGATTCACTTCCGCGCCTGGACCGAGGTGGCGGTCCAGTTCCAGATCGTGTTCCCCGAGGCGCGTTTTTACGCGCTGGGAGGCGTGCCCACCGTCGAGATTGCACGCCTCTTGTTGACCGAACAGGGCCTGACGCTGGATCCAATGACGGTGACCCGTGCCAAGGAGACGGCCGTGCTGCAGCTGTTTCACGAGGTGCGTCCCATTCCGGCGGTGGTCGAGATTGCGCGCCAGGCGCGCGCCGTCGGCCCGGTGGCCATCGCGTCCGGGGGCGGCCGGAGCATGGTGCTGCGAACCCTGGCGCAGATCGGCCTGGCCGATTGGTTCTCGGTCGTCGTCACCGCCGAGGACACCACCCGTCACAAGCCCGAGCCCGACGTCTTTCTGGAGGCGGCCCGTCGGCTGGGGGTCGTCCCGGAGCGGTGCACCGTCTACGAGGACACCGACCTGGGCCTGGAGGCCGCGCGGCGGGCGGGCATGGCCGGCATCGATGTCCGGCCGATGTATCTGCCCCGGGCACCGTTGCCCTGAGCATCGAGCCTTCTTATCGGTCCTTCATCGGATGGCGCGACTGGCAGCCACCAGATAGTCCGAGACCAGCGCGACCTGCGTTTCAGACAGCCCCGACTTCTTTCCCATACCGACGACCTCGGCCGGCCAGGAGCGGGGTTCGAGCTGCGTCGGCGCGGGCAGCGTGTGGCAACCCTGGCAGTGGGTGGAGAACAGGTGGCGGCCCGCATCCAGCTTTTCCTGGGATTGTCCGGGGGCGGCAGCCACGACCACGGGCTGATTGGCGCCCAAGGCGCAGCCGCCCGTCGCAGTCGCGAACGACAGAAAAAGGGTGGGCATAACGACCCGCCGATTCGGGAACCCCAGCACGATCCGGAATGATACTGACTTTGATTCTCAATTTCCAGCACCGAGTCTGGGCGGGGGAAACGGCCTGAGCTTGAAGCTGCCGGGTCGCGGCCCTCGTACCCCGCCACAGAGAAGGTGATCGGTTGAGGCGCCGGGCCGGGCGGTCAGGACAAGGCGCGACGAGGGCGCATACCCGTAGGTATGAAACCGAGGAGCAACGCAGTCATGGCCGTCCGGGACAAGACTGAGGTCAGATTCTCTGTGTCGGGGTACTAGGGGCCCGGCGTGGCGGCCGGCTGTCCCGCCGCGCGCTTGGTCATCAGGATGTCGAGCGCGATCAAGCCGACGCCGACCACCAGCACGATGTCGGCGACGTTGAAGACCGGCCAGGGATTGAAGGGCCACACGCCGACGTCGACCAAGATGAAGTCCACCACCCGGGCGTACAGCAGGCGGTCAATCAGGTTGCCGACCGCGCCGCCCGCGATCAGGCCCAGCGCGATGTGCAGCTTGCGCTGCGTGATGTCCGTGTTGCGCAGGTAGCGGACCACCATGACCAGCGCCGCGATGGCCAGCCCCGCCAGCACGAACCGCCCGCCCCGCAGATCGCGAAACATGCTGAAGGCGATGCCGGGATTCTCGGCGTAATGAAAGGAGAGGGCGTTCCCGATGACCGACTTCACGCGGCCCGAGCCCTCGGGGCCCAGCGCCGCCCGCGCCCACTGCTTGGACGCCTGATCGGCAATCAGGGCGATCACGCCGGGGATGGCGAAGCGAAGCAGCTTGGGCAGCTGCGAGATTTTGGCCGGCGTTTCGGAGGTCATGAAGGAGGCGAGTCTCCCCTGCCGGGCTCCGAATCGCAACGCCCGCCCGGGTCTAATCACGGCGGGACGGGCGCCCCCATCGCGCCCCACGGCCCAAGTACGCTACCCTTGCCAGCTCGTGAGCCACGCCCATTCCCCCGAGACGCGCCGATCGCAGGTGTCGATCAAGACGATCTTCACCGTGGCGGTGGGGCTGGTGGTCACCTGGGGCCTTGTCGAATTCCTGGAGCGCACCGTCGTCGCGCTGACCATCACGGTCTCGGCACTGATGATCGCCATTGCCCTCAACCACGGTGTGGCGTGGCTGTTGCGCCGGGGCGTGCCGCGTATCTGGGCCATCGCCCTGGTCACGCTGGCGGCCCTGGGCCTGTTGGCGGGGCTGGCGCTGACGGTCATCCCGCCCGCGGTCGGCCAGGGCAAGGCCTTGATCGAACGCTTGCCCGATATCTTGCGCGCCGCGCGCGCCACCCGCTTCTTCCAGGTGCTCGACAATCGCCTGCACATCGCGACGCGCATCCTGACTTTCGAGCAGCGACTTCCTCAGATGCTCGAGGAGACCGCGGCACCGCTTCTGGCTTTGCTGGGCGGGGTCTTGAGCGGGCTGGTGGCGGCTGTGACCGTGGGCGTGGTGGCCATCTTCATGTTGATCTTCGGCGGCGCCTTGATCCGCGAGCTGCTGGGCGAAACGTTGCCCGAGCGCCGCCCGCGCTACGCCACCGTGCTGAACAAGACCTATCGGTCGATCGGCGGCTATTTGATGGGGCTGGGGCTCATCTGCGTCACGAACGCGGTGTTGACCACCACCTTTCTGGCCATCGTGGGCGTGCCGTTCTTCCTGCCGCTGGGGATCGTCAGCGGTCTGTCCAGCCTGATCCCCTACGTGGGGCCCACCGTGGTGGGGACGTCGGTCACGGTGATCTCGCTGGCCACGGGGGGCACGGGCACGGGGGTCGCGTGCGCCATCTACTTCGTCGCCTACGGCCAGCTCGAGGGTCAGGTGCTGGCGCCCTTGATATTTCGCCGAACGGTGCACGTGAATCCGCTGGTGGTGGTGCTCTCGATCCTGTTCTTCGGCGAGCTGGCGGGCGTGCTGGGTGCGGTCATGGCGGTCCCGGCGGCGGCGGCGATCCAGATCGTGGTGCGCGAGATCCTGCGTGAGCGGCGGGATCGGCTGCACCTGCCAGCCACCCCCCTCAACTCGCCCGATCGCTCGGAGGTCATCAAGCCGCCCACGACCGAGACGGCCCCGACCGGGGCGGTGTCCCCATGAAAGGCGCCGTCGCCTGCACGGGGCTGGCTCTGACGCTCGCCCTCGTCAATGGGGCATGCGTCGACATCAACGGCGGCGCGGTCGAGGTGCCGTGGATCGTGTTCGCGCGCGACGGCCGCGGCGCGATCAACGACTGTGCTTGCGCGGCACCCGTCATCGAGTCGGTTCGCCTGAAGCTGAGCCCCGCCGGAGCCAACACCACGGCCGCCGATCCTTGCGACGGGGTGGGGGCGTGCGTGTTCGCTTGCGGGCGCAAGACGGGGGCGACGCCCTTCATGGTCCCGCCCGGCGACTACTTGATGTCGATCGAACCGCTGGGCACCGACGGGCTGGTGATCCCCGACGACACAGTGCCGGCGCCGGTGCTGCGTCGGGTGGTCAAGGGCGCGCCGACCGAGCTGGACGCGTTCGAGATTCAAGCGCCGTGCGGATGTCACGGCGACGACGTCCAGGTCCCCTGCGCCTGAAAGCTCCGCGCGCTGGCCGTCAGGCGGGACGGGTGACCAGGGCCGTCTCCACCTCGGCGCGAATGGCCTCGGGCACGAACAAGCGCGGGAAATAAAGTCGGGTCGAGAGGTTGTTGGCGATGCTGCGCGGATCGGCTTCGATGGGCCGCGCCCCGCCGCCGGCGGTCGTGACCCGGATGGGCGGGGCGTCGCCGCCCGCGGAGTAGCGCTTGTAACTGAGGCGCTCGGGTTCGTCGAAATGCACGAAGTACCGCGGGTCACGGTCCGGATGATGGCGCCGGAAGATCGCCCGCGCCCGGTCGGTGGCGGCGCGCCAGTCGTCGGGCGACAGCGCGGTCGTCTCGATCGCCAGCCGCACCATCTTCGGAAAGCGTCGGGTCTTGTAGGCGGTCACCAGCTCGCCCAGCGTGGGGTCGCTGGTGTCGCGCCAGGTGGCGATCAGCGACATGACGTACGCCTCGTCCAGGCGGGCGTAGTCGGAAAGCGGAATGCGTTCGCCCTCGGTCAACAACAAATAGAAAGGGTCGGCGCGGCCCGCGCGCGACGGGAAAAGCGCCTCGCGAGCGGCCGCCGAGGCGCGGGCCAGATCCAGCGCGCGGCCAATGGTTGCCTCCAGCAGCAACGATGCCGCGCGCACCGTCTTGTGGTAGTAGGCCGTCCCGTACATCTGGTCCAGCGCCAGCAAGAACGTCTCGACCACGTCCTGCGCGCGCGCGTCGACCACCAGGTTGTCGTCAATGATGACCAGCGAACGCACCAGACGTCCCAGATCGAACGCGTGCGTGCGGATGCCGGCCATCAGCGCGTCCCGCGCCAGGTAGTCCAGCCGATCCGCGTCGAGCTGGCTGGACACGATGGTGTGACGCCAATCGGAGCGCACGCCCGGCGCGTGTTCGATGAAGGCGCTCAGACGTTCGGGCAGCGTCGGTTCGTGCTGCGCCAGCAGCTGTCGAATCTCGGATTCGGGCGCGGTCAGGATGCGCACCGACATGCGCTCGTGCGCGAACGACGGCCCGATGATCTCCTCCATCGAATGCGAGAACGGACCATGACCCACGTCGTGCAGCAATGCCGCCAGCACGGTTTCCTCCCAGGCGGCGCGGGACACGACCACGCCGCTGTTCGCGGCGGCGGTCTCGACCATGCGTCCGGCGACGTGCGCGGCGCCCATGGAATGCACGAAGCGCGAATGCTCGGCGCCGTGAAACACCAGATTCATCACCGCGGTCTGGCGGATCCCGCGCAGCCGCTGGAACATCTCCGTGTCGATCACCGATTCAAGCAAACGTTGAAAAGGCCCTTGCGCGAACGCGATGTCGCCGTGCACGGGGTCGCGAAAGATGCGGGCGCGCTGCGGAACTTCTGGTTTGGAGGGCGTCATGGACGACAGGGAGGCCAAGGTGGGACTGTTGAACGCGATAGCGTACATCAGCGTAGCTTGGGCACGCGCCAACCTCCAACGTTCCTGGACGGTCTCTTGCGGCCACGCCTCTGACTCTCCTATAACGATCGCGGCGAAAGCCCCCCATGCATGAAGTCACCGATTCTCCGAGTGCCGCGATTCGAGCCCGCGCATCCCTCAAGGCCCAAGCGATCCTGCTCGGAGGTCTGCTGGCTTTTGTCTTGATCGCGTTCGTCATCGATCGCCTGCGCGGTCCGACCGCTCCGGTGGGGGCGTTCGCGGCTGTCCCGCTGGCGCTGGTGCCCGCGCTGCTGTGGATGGTCTACTTCTATCTTCGCGACATCCACGAGCCGGAGCCCACTCACTATGTGATTGGCGTCTTCCTGCTGGGCGCGCTGGTGGCGGCGCCGGTGGCGGGCTTCGTGACCGATGCCCTGTTCAAGGTTCCGACCTGGGGAACGCTGCCGCGCTGGGGATTGACCGAAGCGGTCGCGGCGTTCTTGGTCCTGGCGCCGGCCCAGGAAGTTTCGAAGTACATCGTGGTGCGCTTCACCGTGTACCTGTCCGACGAGTTCGACGAGCCGATGGACGGCATCGTCTACATGACGGCGGCCGGGTTGGGATTCGCGACGGCCTGGAACATCAGCCAGATGATTCGTGCGCCGCAGCTCGCGTTGACCACGGCGGCGATCAACGCGGTGACGACCACCCTGGCCCATGCCAGCGTGTCGGGGGTGGTTGGCTACGCGCTCGGCCGCGCCAAGTTCCTGGGCTCGGAGGGCCACCAGACCCGCATCCTCTCGCTGGGGTTGGCGGCCGCCATCGGGCTTTCGGGTGTGTTCACGATGATCGAGAACGTGGCGACCCGGCACGGCCTCGACTATCGGCCGGTGTGGGGCCTGGGCTCGGCGGCGGTGTTCGCGATCCTGGTCTTCGTGCTGCTCTCGGTGCTGGTGGATCGGCATCTGGCGCGGTCGCCCTACGCGCGTCCATCGACCGTGCGTGAGGTGATCTCGTGATCTCGCAGGCCACGCGCATTCGCGCCTACAACGGCGTTCTGGATGTTCTGCGCAAGGGCAACCTGGCCGCGCTGATCTTCCCGGTGGCGCTGTTGCTGCTGGGGTGGGGCGCACGCACGGCCCTGTCGCGAAAGACGCTGAAGTACAGCTGGCACGGCATGACGCTGTCGCACCCGGCCGGCTGGGCGTTGATCGAAACCACCGGTGACGGGCCAGAGGCCGACACCGTCGTCCTGATGGATCTGCTGGGGCCCGGGCGCATCAAGCCGCGCCTGACCTTGCGGGTGACGGCGATGGAACCGACCCACGCGGTCGAGCCTCCGTCCGCCCAAGCCGAGGCTGCAGGCGACGATCCGGCCGCACCTCCCACGGCGGACGCGCCGCCGGCGGATGCCCCCAAGCCCGAAACGAAGGCCAGCCAGCCCACCAGCCGCCTGCCTCTGTACTACGGGATGAGCGAGGAGCCCGTGCAGGTGGGGACCTTTGCGGGCACCCGGGTCGATTCGGCCTTCGCGTTCACGCCCAAGCCCGTGCCCGGGCGGAAACGCGACATTCCGGTGGTGATGCGTGCCATCGATCTGGTGGTCGTGCGCGGTTCCCAGGTGCTGTCGGCTCAAGTGGCTGCCCCCATCGAGGTGTTCGAGACGATTCGCCCGAATCTGGAGTCGCTGGTGGCGTCGTTGCAGGTCGAGCCGTTGCCGGCGTCGGATGCCGCTCCCGGCGAATCGCCGCCGGCGCCGTCAACCGTGTCCGAGGAGAACACCACGCCCGGCGTGACCGTCGGCGGGCAGGTCGTCGACGCGCAAAGTGGTCTGGCCGTGCCGGGAGCGATCGTGCTGTTTCTGGCGCCGGGCACCAACGTCAGCGACGTGGACGACGACAATCTGACCCAGGTCGCCTACACGACCGGCCTCGCCGATTCGACCGGGCATTTCGTGGCCAACCGCACGCTGCTGCGCCCCGCGCGCTACGGCGTGATGGTGGTGGCGGACGGTTATCGCTGGATCGGCACCGACGAGGCCGTCGAGGTCGGCGACGACGCGCCCGCGACGCTGGACATGGGCAGCATTCCGCTCCGGCACCGCTAGCCCAGCGAAGCCGCCGACGGGGGCCGGTGCCTGAAGACCCACCACCGCTGGATCGGGTAGCTGACCAGAAGAAAGCCCAGCACCTTGGCCGGCACCCAGGCCACGCGCATGTCGACGTGCAGCTTCTCGATCAGCAACCACAGCACGCCCCGCAGGCACAAGAACGTCAGCGTCGACGCGAAGACGTAGCGAATCGCCTGTCCGATCATGGTTCCCGTGTTGCCGGCGAAGGCCCAGCTCCGGTTCAAGGTGAAGTTGGTCACCGCGCCCGCGATCGCACCCGCGGCCGCGGCACCACCGTAGCGCCCGACCCACACGAAGAGCAGGCCTTGATAGACCAACCCATCGACGATTGTGGCCGCGATCGATGAGACCCCGGCCCGAACCAGAAACTTCGCCAAGCTCTAGTCCCTAGCACGCTGCGCCGCACGGGGACGCCGATACTCCCGCGATTCCTGCGCTGCGGGGCGCCGTCTTCCGACGCGGGTCCCAAAAAGGTGTTGGCAGCAACGATTTTTTGGTGAGATAAAGGGGGGCTTGCCAAAGGTCGCTGTAACGGTCGCGCTCGCGGCCACCTTTCTGGGGATGCGTCCCGCGGCTGCCGTGCATCCGTGGCCGGCCCGCCACCCCTCGGTGCAGCCGCAAGCCGCCCACCAGCTGCGCGACGTCGGCCGCTGGCCCGCCGAGCCCGCGGTGCCCGTGCCCCTGGATCCCGCGCGTTTTCGCGCCAGCGTCGATCACGTCTGCGCGCGCTCGCAAGCGGGGGCCGAGAAGGCCGCCCAGGTCCCGCCGGCCGAGTCACTCGGCGAACTGGTACGGATCGCCGCTGCCGCCGAGAGCATCGATCCATTCTTGCTGGCCGGCCTGATGCTGGTGCAAAGCGCCTGTCGCCCTGGCACGGAATCAGCGGCCGGATATGGCCTGCTGCGGATCTCGCCCGCGTTCTATCGCGGCGAAGGAGGATCCACGCCGCCCCCGCCCGGCGAGCGCGCGATGTGGACCAAGGCGGCGCTGATGGATCCCGCGTCGAACCTCGCGCTCGGCGCCAAGCTGCTGCGGATGTGGCAGGACACGCACGTCGAGAACGATGTGTTGTTCAAGGGCGTGCCCCACCGAGGACCCATCGCTCACTTCATCTGGGGCGATGTGGTGCGCGGCAGCGGCATGGAAGATCAAGCCCTGACCGCCCGCCGTCGGATGATCAATTTCTATCAGGGCGCGCCCGAAGTTTCGGTGACGACGACCATTGGCGTTCCGTTGCTGTCACCGCTCGAGGGCGTCCCCCGTGTGGCCAGCAGCGGCCCGGGAGAAGACCGCGCCGGAGGTCGGCGGCGACATCAGGGCATCGACCTGGGCGCGGTGATCGGCGAGCCCGTGCGCGCGGTGGCGGATGGCACCGTGATCTTCGCAGGCGCGAATACGCTCGGGGCGCCCCGGCGAGCGATTCCGCCGTCGCAGATCGCGCGCTTTCGCTGGCGGAAGCTAGGGCCGGGCGGGATCTATGTCTGCATCGAGCACGCTCCCAACCGGGGTGTGGTCTCGTGCTACATGCACCTCGATACGTACACCATCTCCGAGGGCGATGTCGTGACGGCGGGGCAGGAGATCGGGCGCGTGGGTCGAACCGGCGTGCAAGTGTCGCCGCCGCATTTGCACTTCGAATTGCGCGTCGAGGATCGGCACGTGGATCCCACGCGGTATCTCGGCGCGCTGATCATTCCGCCCAGGGCCACCCAGACCCACCTCTACGCGCTGGCGGCCCAACGGCATCGCCTGGCGCGCGTCCGGACCGCCCGCGCCGCCTTGAAGATGTAGCGTCGCCGACGGGCCGCAGGGAGCGGAACGGGCACGATCTGTGTTACCGTTTTTTGCGTGATTCTTTGCCTCGTTCCCGTCGCCGAGAGGCTACCCAGTGCCGAACATGAAACGCCGTGACCTGATCCCATTCGCGTCGCCGGTTCGTGCGGCGGCCGTGTTGTGCGCGACCTGCGCCGTTCTTTTTTCCAGCCCCGCCTGGTCCGCTGATTCCGCCGAAATCGAGGCTCTGAACAAGCAGGCGCTGGAAGCGTTCGATAGCCTGAACTTCGATCAAGCCAAGACCTTGCTGGAGAAGGCCATCTCCGACGCCGAATCTGCCGGCTTGGGGAACGATCCGGAACTGGCGCGGGCGCACCTGAACCTGGGTATGTTGCTCATCGCCGGATTTCAGAACCGCGACGACGCCCTGGAACACTTCAAGTCGGCGCTGACGATTCAGCCGAACATCGCGCCGCCGGCGGGCTTGTTCAACCCCGAGGTGCAGGCCGCATTCGATGAGGCCAAGTCCAAGATCGCGGCCGACAAAGAAGCCGAGCGCGAAGCCTGGAAAGCCAAGAAGGCCGCTCGCACCGCCAAGCAGGTGGGCACCGCGACCAAGCGTCGCCCGGCGTCGGGCAGCGCCAGCGAAGAAGAAGTAGAGCCTGGGTTCTTCCTGTCGCTGCGCCTGGGGTCGGGGCTGGGAATTGCGAAAGGGAAGCTCGACACGAACACCGACGTGAAGAAGGCCGGGTCGGGCGACAACGCCTGGTCGGGGGGCCTGGCGCCGTCCCGGCTGGGGCACCTCACGGCCTCGGTGGGCTACTTCCTCTCGCCGGATTTGCTGCTCTCGCTGGATGGCCGCCTGCAGATCATCACCGGCACCACGCCGGTCACCTCGCAATCGGACTGCGGCGCCACCCCTTGCCCGACCCGTTCGCCGCCTTCAACCGCGTTCGCGGTGCTGGCCAAGGCCACCTACTTCCTGACCTCCGGCGACGTGCGTCCGTATGTGTCGGGCGGGTTGGGCGCCGGGGTGGTTCGTCAGGTGGTCAAGATCAACGTCATGCCGGCCATGCCCAGTGAAGAGGACATGATGCCCACCACCCATTGCGGCAAGAGCGGCAACGAGCCGACCTGCGTGGACACCGTCACCGGTGGCCCGTTCTTGGTAACGGTGGGGGGCGGCGTCTCCTACGAGCTGGGCGCGGTCGCCTTGCTGGCCGGGGTGGACGCCAACATCGGGATGCCGAAGTTCATCCTGAATTTCGACCTGACCCTGGGCGTCGGCTTCCGACTCTAACGGACGAGCGCTAGCGACGGGCCGCCAGCTTGGGGGCCGCCGCGATCCATTCGCCCAGGACGGCGATGCGTTCGTCGGGCAGCAAGCGATCCAGATTGGCGACCAGCCAGCGCGCGGCGTCCTCACGACGATTCGCCGCCAGCAGGGCCCGGTAGACCGCCCGCCCCAGCCGGGGATCGGAGGCCAGGCCGACCAGCTGCTCGGGCGTCGCCGTTCGTAGCGCCAGCTCGCGCACCGCTACGTCCTCGTTGACGTTGGTGAGGGCCGCCGCCAGCACCGGCGCGACCAGCGCGCGGGCTGTCTCGTCGTGGCGCCCGGCCAAGGCCTGGATCGCGGCGCGGCGCACGGCTTTGTCGGGCCGGGACAGCCACTTGCCCAGCAGCGCGGCCGACTCCTCGCTGCGCAGGCGCCCGAGCTCGCCGGCGGCCGCCACCAACGGTCGCGGATCGCGCTCGCGGGCCAGCAGGTAGAGCTGCTCGAGCCCTTGATCGCCGGCCGCGCGCAAGACCCCCGCGGCGGCGGCGGCCCGGAGGTCAGGCGACGGATCATGCAGCAGTGGCGACATGCGGAACAGTCCGACGCGGTCGTGCGCGCGCGCGATCGACGCCAGCAGCGCGGCGCCGCGGATGGCCGGATTGGCATCCTTGCTGGCGGCAGCCAGCGCCATGCGGATCACCGGTGTTGCTTCCAGTGTTCCCAGCGTGTTCAGCATCGACACCCGCTCCGTGGCGGGCCGCCGCGGATCGAGGGCAGCGGCGGCCAGGGCATGGAGGCAGGGCGCGCAATCGTTGGCGATCGCGGGCACCGCACGCAAGGCCGCGACGGCGGCTCCGCGGGCGGAATCGGAGCCGTTGGCGGACAACGCCGCAGTCAGCAGCTTTCCCACGTTGACCGCGGACGCGTACAGCGCGGGGGCCGCCAGGGCGGCCGTCGTCGGCAACAGCAGTGCGCCCTTCAAGCGGTCGAGCTTCTCGCGATCGCCGCCGTTCACCAATGCCGCCGCGGCCTGGGTGTCCAGCTGTTCGCTGAGGTTGGGGCGATTGAGCCAGCCGCGCGCGAACGAGGTCAGGACGTCGCCATTGTTCCATCCACCCTGGTCGAACTCCTTGCCCATACGGCGCAGCAATTCCGGCAGCAGGCCGCGCGCCATCAGCTTGGGTAGCGCGGTCGCCAGTGGAAATTCGACATGCTGGATCTCGCCGCTGGAGCACAGCCGGAAATCGCGCGCGAACCGCCATTTCAGATGGGCCAGCCCGTCGTCCGCCATCACCCCGCTGGGGGGCGGAAACGGCGCCGACATCCAGATGGCGTTCATCGCGGCAGCATCGAACTCGGGCAGATCGGACGGCTTGCTGATCTCGACGGCTTCGACGGTGCCGTCCCATCGAACGGTCAGACTCACCTCGGTCTCGCGCTTCGACGTCGAGGGACCCAGGCGATCGTAGGCCGTGACGCGGATGTAACCATCGACCCAGCTGCTGTGAAGGCGCTGGTGTATCAGCCGCAGGTATTCGCCATCGGCGTCATTGCCACCGACCGGCGGTTCGGCCAGTTCCTTGGCACGAACCACGGCCGAGGCCAACACCACAATCGCCACGACCGCGGCGCCGGCCGCAACCCGCGAAAGTCGAAGGGCGCGCAAGGGTACGGAAGTCATGCCCGGGTCATCGGCGGGTCCCTCCCAGATCGTGAGACGACCGCCGGCGGAATTGCCCGGGGTGGATCTCCCACATCGCCCCCTTCCCGGGCGCGCGGGCGGCAGGGAATCAGCGGACAGCGGATTCGGGCAGCGGCAGCGCGTCTTCGTCGATGATCAGGCCACGGCAGCGCGGTGAGCCGCAACGACACGGCTCGGCCAGGTGGGCGGGGAACGCGTAGTCGTAGGTCAGCTCTTCGCCGACCGCGATGGGCCGAAGCGCGATGATGCGCGCGTACACCTGATCGTCGTCATCGATCCCGCAGTCGATCAACGAGTTGGGATCGCACGAGTGATTGATCCACCGCGTCTGATCCACCATGTCGTAATACAGCCCATCGTCGATCCACAGCGAGTACTTGTCGTCGATGTTGTCGCCTTCGCGCCATGCGATGCCCTCGACCTCGGCCACCACTTCGTCGGCAGCGAAGGGGCGGGTGGCGATGACGCCACACCCATCGATGGGGGAACGAAACACGCGTAAGCCAGGAATGAGAGGCATGGGCCCGGAGTATGCCCCAGCCGCTGCGTTGTCGCGATGGGTCTTGCATCGTTCTGCGGGCACCCGCCGTGCGCGATGCCGAAGCCAGGGAGGTCAGGCCGCGCGCTTCCCGCTTCGGACCTCCGGAATTCTAGCGCTGGCTGTGCCCTTCGCTGGCTGGCCCGGCGCCGGGGTGCAGATGCCCGCGCGTGCCAGAAGGTCCGCCCGCAGTCGCGCCATCAACTCGGGGCGCGTGGCCAGGCTCTGGCAAGCGGCGTCGCGTCCATTGCCCAGCCGCTCGCCGGCGACTGACAGCCAAGCGCCGCTCTTCTCGATCAGGCCCGCCTCGACACCGAGATCGATGAGCTCCCCGGTCGCCGATACACCCTGGCCATAGGCGATGTCGAACTCGACCTCGCGGAAGGGTGCCGCCATCTTGTTCTTCACCACCTTGACCTTGGTGCGGTTGCCGACCACCTGATCCCCATCCTTCAGGGCCCCGATGCGCCGAATGTCGAGGCGTACCGATGCGTAGAACTTCAGCGCGTTGCCGCCGGTGGTGGTTTCCGGACTGCCGAACATCACGCCGATCTTCATGCGCAGCTGGTTGATGAAGATGACCAGGGTGTGGCTGCGCGACGTGGCCCCGGTCATCTTGCGGAGCGCCTGACTCATCAGGCGCGCGTGCACGCCCATGTGGGAATCGCCCATCTCGCCCTCCAGCTCGGCGCGGGGGACCAACGCCGCCACCGAGTCGATGACGATCACGTCCACCGCGTTGGATCGCACCAGCGTGTCGGTGATCTCCAGCGCCTGTTCGCCGCAATCCGGTTGCGACACCAGCAGGTCCTCGGTGTGTACGCCCAGCTTGCGCGCGTAGGCGACGTCCAGGGCGTGCTCGGCGTCGATGAAGGCGCACACGCCGCCCGCGCGCTGCGCCTCGGCCACCACGTGCAAGGCCAGCGTGGTCTTTCCGGACGACTCCGGTCCGTACAGCTCGACGATGCGTCCGCGCGGCAGGCCCCCGGTGCCCAGCGCCAGGTCTAGTCCCAGGGAGCCTGTCGAAACCACCGGAACTTCGGCAGGTGCGGAAGCGTCGCCCAGACGCATGAGCGCCCCCTTACCGAACTGTTTTTCAATCTCTGCCACGGCGCCAGAAATCGCCTCACGTCGCTCCTTGTTGTGGCCTGCACCTGCTCGGGTCTCCGTCGTTGCTGCGGTCTGCGTGTCGTCCATGGGTCTCGGCTCCTTTCCATGGAAAACACCCTACCCCCAAGGTATGACAAAACCTGTCGCACATGCCGCCCGCACCCCCGGTCCGCAAAGCTAGCGCCGCCGCCCGCCGCGGACGCGGCCCGTATTCCCCCGCGGTGCGCTTGCAAGGCGTGCGGGCGCTGCTGGATAGCGCCACCGGGGCCAGCGTCTACGACATCGCCGAGCGCTTCGGCACCAGCGTGCGCACGGCCTTGCGCTATCTCGAGGCGCTGCGCGCGGCCGGTGAGCCGCTTTACGAAGAGGTGACGGACCGCCGCAAGGTATGGCGGCTGATGCCCAGCGCGCGGCGTGAGACGCTGACCCTGACCACCAGCCAGATGCTCAGCTTGTTCCTGTCGCGGCGGGTGTTCGACTTCCTGGCGGGCACGGGCTTCAAGGAAGATCTCGACGACGTGTTCGCGCGCTTGGAGGCCACCTTGCGGCGGCGCGACTTCATGGCAGCGCGCCATCTGGACCGCAAGATCTTCGACATCAACGAGGCGCCACACCTTTACGAAGGTCGCGTCGAGCACGTCAACGAGATGCTGACCGGTCTGTTGCGCGAGGAACGTCTGGAAATCGTCCACGAAAGCGTGGCGAAGGGCGGACATCGTGCGCTGTTCGAGCCCTACGCGTTGCTGGTCTACAAGAAGGGCCTTTATCTGGCGGGACTGAGCCACGCGCACGGTCAGGTGCGAACGCTGGCGCTGGATGGGTTCCGTGATGTGACCTGGCGGCGCGGGGACCGGTTCGTCTACCCAGCGGACTTTCAGCCTTCCACGCTGGCCGAGGGGGCTTTTGGTCTCATCAAAGGGGAGGCGGTGGCGGTTCGCGTATTCTTCACCGACAAGGTGGCGCGCTACGTGACCCGTCGGCTGTGGCATCCAACCCAGACGTTCCAGCGCGAAAAGGAAGGCGTCGAGATGAGCCTGAAGGTGAACGGCACCGTCGAGCTGACAAGCTGGATCCTCAGCTTCGGCGATCAGGCCGAAGTCCGCGCGCCGGAAGCCTTGCGCGCCAGCATCCAGGCCGAGTTGCAGCGGGCCGGGCAACGCTATGCCCTGCCGCGGCCGAGCCGGGTTCGCGGCCCGGAGCAGCGCCGATGAAGTTTTTGCGCTCGGTGGGGTCGTGCGCGCGCGCCGTGGTTGGTCGGGGGCGCGCCCGCGCGCTCGTGCTGGGCGCCGTGCTAGGCCTGGGCGCCAGCGGTTGTCGCCAGTCGGTGACCTTCTCGCAGAGCGCGATCGACGAGCACGCCATGTTGTCCGGCCTGACCCCGACGTTCTGGCTGGGCGTCGCGACGTCGGCGTATCAGACCGAAGGCGGCAACCAGAACGACTGGTCCGACTGGGAACGCGGCCGCTTTCCCGACGGTACGCCGCACATCCAGAATGCCGACAGCGCCGAGCGCGCCGCCGATTCCTGGAACCTGTGGCGCAAGGACGTGGCGGCGCTGGAAGACCTGGGCGCGAACGTCTATCGCTTGGGGGTCGAGTGGAGTCGCCTGGAGCCGGGCGAGGGCGAGTGGGACGCCCGGGCCGCGGCTCACTACCGGGAGATCTTGCTGGCGCTGCGCCACGGACAGCCGCGCGCCATCCAGCCCATGCTGAACCTGTATCACTTCACGCTGCCCAACTGGGTGGTGGCCCGCGGAGGCTGGGAGTGGGAAGGCGCGCCGGTCGCCTTCGCCGCCTTCGCGTCGCGCGTGGCCGATGCGTTCGGTGGCGAGGTGGACCTGTGGTGCACGTTGAATGAACCGAACGTTTACGTATCGAAGGGCTACATGGCGGGACAGTGGCCGCCCGGTGTGAAGGATCCCAAGCGAGCCGTGCAGGTCTTGGCTCGCCTGCTCCAGGCGCACGGTCTGGCAGCGGCGGCCCTGCGCGCGCACGATCGCATCGATGCCGATGGGGACGGTATCCCCACCCGCATCGGCCTGGCCCACAACGTGATGGCCTTCGATCCCGCGTCGTCGGGGCCCATCGACAGGCTGGTCACGCGCGTGGCCGATCGCTTTTACAATCTGGACATTCCGAACGCGCTTCACGACGGTCGGATCCGAATCTCGTTGCCGACGGTGATCAGCATCGACGAACCCGCCCCCCTGCTGGTCGGCAGCCTGGACTGGCTGGGGCTCAACTACTACACGCACCAGACGCTGTCCTCCCGGCTGTTCAGCGCGCGCGACGCCGGGGCGGGTCCGTATCAGGTGATCGTCGACGCGTCCCGCCCCCACAACGACATGGGCTGGGAAATCTATCCCGAGGGGCTGTATCGCCTGCTGGTCCGCTTTCAATCCTTCGGTTGGCCGCTGTTGGTCGCGGAGAGTGGCGTGGCCGATCGCGCGGGCACGACCCGTCCGGGGTTCATCCGTTCGCACATCTACGCGCTGGATCGTGCACGCGCCGAGGGCGTGAACGTCATCGGTTACATGCACTGGTCTTTGATGGACAACTTCGAGTGGTCACACGGCTACCAGGGCCGCTTCGGGCTGTACACCATCGACTTCTCGAACGATCCGCAGTTGGAACGCAGGCCCACCCCCGCGGTCGCGACGTTTCAGGGGCTGGCGCGCGCCATCGGCCTGCTGCCCCCGTAAGACGGCGGCACAGCCTCCCCCCCTGCGCTAGGCTGTGCCCACCATGGACATCGAAGGCCGTCGTCGTTCGGAGAATTTCGAGGATCGGGGCCGAGGCGAGCCGGGGCGAGGGGGCGGCCTGCCCGTGCAAGCCCTGGTTTCCATCGTCCAGATGCTGGGCGCGAAGGGCGCGCTGGTGGTGGGCGCGATCGCGGTCGCCGGATACTTCTTTCTGCCAGCCGGGATCAAGCAGAGCCTGTTCGGGGCCGGGGAGTCGTCCGCTCCCGGGGCCGGCGCCAGCGTGTGTGGCGCCTCGCCGGGCAACAAGCAGGCGTGTGATTTTTCGCGCGTGATCCTCGCGTCCACCGAAGACGTCTGGACCGCGCAGTTCCAAGCCGGAGCCTTGCCTCGCTATTCCCGGGCACCGGGTGCGTACATCAATCCGAAGCTGGCGGTCTTCGCCGATGCCGTGTCCACGGGATGCGGTCAGGCGACGTCCGCCGTGGGCCCGTTCTATTGCCCTCGCGATGGGAAGCTCTACATCGATCCCGCCTTCTACGACGTCATGGAGCGGCGTTTGCGCGCACCGGGCGACTTCGCGCAAGCCTACGTCATTGCCCACGAGGTGGGTCACCATGTCCAGAACCTGATCGGCGCCACCGACCTGGCCGTGCGCGGCGAAACCAAGAATCAGGTCTCGGTACGCGTGGAACTGCAGGCCGATTGCTTCGCCGGCGTCTGGGGGCACACGGCCCGAAGCGCGCTGGCCATCACCAACGATGACTTGAAGGAAGCGGTCAATGCGGCCCATGCCATCGGCGACGATACGCTTGGCCACACGAACGCGGCCGCCTACACGCACGGCACCAGCGCGCAGCGGATGAAATGGTTCCGCCGCGGGTTCGACAGCGGCGACGCGCGGCAGTGCGACACCTTCGCCGTCGCGGCCGCGTCAGCCCTCTGATCTTTGCGGCCCGGTCGCCGCGGGCGCGTGGGTCAGGACAAGGAGCGAGCCAGGTCGATGAGCTTGCTCTCGTTCACGTCCGCGTGACCCTCGGCGCAGAGGCGCCGAAGCAGCTGGGCCGCCACGTCACCGAAGGGACTGGCGACGCCCAGCTTGCGCGCCAGCGCCAGGCCGTACTCGACGTCCTTCAGGCGCAGGGCCGGCGTGAAGACGATGTCCTGCTCGTGATCGCCCTGCACCATGCGGCGGGTGTTCCTGACCACCTGCGGGCTGGCTGCCTGGCCCAGCGCGATGGCGTCGGCCACCGACGACAGGGCCAGACCGGCCCTTTCCGCCAGCGCCATGCCCTCGGCCGCCGAGGCGATCTGAACCGCGCCCATCAGGTTGACCATCAGCTTGTAGGCGGTGCCCGCGCCGACCGCTCCAAAGTGCAGAATGCGGTTGGCCAGCGGGGCCAGCAAATCACGAGCGTCGCGCAGGTCGGCGTACTCGGCCCCCATCAGGAGCGTCAGCTCACCGGCTGCGGCCGCGCTGGGCAGCCCGGTGACAGGTGCGTCCAGGTAACGCAGGCCGGCCCGCGACGTGACCGCCGACAGCTCGAGAACCCAGTCGTGCGAGAGGGTCGAGCACTCGACGGCGAAAGCGCGGCGCGCGGGGTGGCCGGCCAGGATGCCGTCCGGGCCGCACCACATTGCCCGCGACGAGTCGTCGTTGGCAGTCATGCTGAAGATGGCATCGGCTCGGTCGGCGGCCTCGGCCGGCGTGGGGCAAGCGATGGCGCCCTGTTGCACCAGAGGAGCGGTCTTGGCCGCTGTTCGGTTGAAGACACGAAGGTCGTGTCCGTGGGCGAGCAGGCGTCCGGCCATGCCGCTGCCCATCTTGCCGAGACCAAGGAATGCGAGGCGCGCCATCGTCGGCAGCGTACCGCGACGTCAAGACGGCCGTCGAATCGGCGGCGAACCGCTAGAAGCCGATGCCGAACTTCAGGCTCAGGCCGTCGGTGGTCAGGGCCTTGGTCACCAGGCCAGTGGCCGAGGGCTTGCTCAGCGCGGCGACGTCGGGACCGAGCCAGGTGGTGCGCAACCAGCCGATCGAGCCCGACAAGAACAGCCGGCCCACCGTGTAGAACTCCGCACCAAAGTCGATCCCACGGCCATAGATGCCGGTCGCACCCGAAGCGACGTCGATCGATGCAGCCGTCCCCGGGATGGCCACCGCCCGATCGAGCGTGCCGGACAGAACGCCGCCCATCACGGTGCCCTCCACGAACGGAGTGACGCGCGCCGGAAGCTGAAACCCGCCCGTCACGCCCGCCAGGCCGTAGCGCAAGGTGACGGGTGAGTCCTGCACCTCGGCGTGTCCCTTGCCGGCCAGTACGGATACGCCGACCCGGAAAAATCGCCGAGAGAGGGGGAATACATCCAGCTGGTACCCGGACAAGGGCACGCTGGTCTCGTCGACGTTGCTGATGGAGAACGTCCGATAGGAGAGCTTCACGCGCGGGTTCGGATGGACGGCCGATGGGCCTGCCTCCGGTGGGATGGCAGGGGCAGGCACCTTGGTGACCGTGGCAGTTGGACCCGGCGGCGACAGGTCGACGTCGGACGTCGGGTCGGCGGCCCGCGCGTTCGTCGTGGCAAGCGGAAGCGCGACGATGGCCGCCAGCACCAGCGAAATCACGGGCGCGCGGCGTCTGGGCACGACGCCGTGGCTACGTATCACCGAAACTTCGGGAATGGGGCTCGCATTCATCGCCATCGACTCCTCTCGCCCGGCTCGACATCGTCGAGCGGGTGTACGGCAAGCTAGTCGGGCGGTTCGCGATAAGAGTGCGGCGAAAGTCGCTATTCAACATAGCCCGCGACTTGCCGCATGCCAGGGCTATTCCCCTTGGTCGTTCGTGCGCCTCCAAGGATTGCGGTCGATCTTATTTTTGGGCGTTTCGAATGCCGGACGTCTGCTTTGCGGCTTCCTACGTCGTCTGGTACGGTGCGCCCGTGCCTCCTTGGCGATGGACGATCGGCCCGTTCGGCGTGAAGGATCTCTTCACGGTCATCAACATCCTTGGTGGTGTGGCCGGCATCATTTTCGTCATTGACGGACGCCCTCAACTGGCGGGACTGGCGGTTTTCGCAGGGTACCTGTTCGGGGACGCGCTGGATGGGACGGTCGCGCGGCTGACGGGCACATCGAACAAGTTCGGCAGCGAATTCGACACCGCCACCGATCACCTCGCACAGGCCATCGTCCCCGCGGTGATCGTGTTCGGTGTCTACGCACAACGCGCGCACAGCACGGTGGGCGCAATCTTGATGGCCATCATCATCACCTTCGGCACCATCCGCCAGGCGTTGTTCAGCGTCGCTCGCATCGGCGATCCGCTGATCTATTGCGGGCTGCCCCGAACCGTCAGTGGCTACGCCTGCATGTCGATGGTCCTGTCGCAGACTTTCGCGACGGGGGGCGACGTGTCTTTGATCGTGGGCGCGATACTGACTGCGGCGCTGTCGATCATGGGAATCATGCCCGTGCCCTACATGACCCATCGGGGCGCGCGCCGGATGCAGCTCTACGTGAAGGTGCTGGTGTTCGGCTTCTTGCTGGGCCCGCCGGTCGTTTTCTTCGTCGCCCGCCCCTACACGTTCGATCTGATCTGCACCTTCCTGCTGGGCTACGCGCTGTTTGCCTGGTTCCCGCTTTCGTCGGAGGAGCGCGCCACCTTCCGGACCCGCTATCGTGCCTGGGCCGTCGAAGTCAGCCGCTAGACGCGTAAGCGCAAACACGATCCTGAGACCACCCGGTCACCCGCCGTCAACCTGCGGTCCGCTGGGGAAATCGCGTCGTTACGCGTGGTAGACCCGCTGTCGGGGCGGGGGTCGACCCTGGCCGGTCTATCCCGGGGTGGCTGTGCCGATTCTTGAGCCGAAGGCGCCGGCGTGGGTCACTCCCTTTCGCACCCAGGTACGACCAGAGTCATGAACCCCCTTGCCGACCCGCAGAGTGACGAGCGTCAGGCCCGTTTCCTGCGCCTGTTTCTGCCCGAGCAGGGGTCCGTTCGGGCGTTCATTCGCGCGACGGTCTGGGATCGTGCGCGGTGCGACGATTTGTTCCAGGAGGTCGCGTTGGCGCTGTGGCGAGAGCTGGATCGTTACGACCCGGAGCGGCCGTTCGGGCCGTGGGCTCGTGGGGTCGCCGCCAAGACCGTGCTGAAGAGCTTTCGCGACGCCAAGCGCGCCCCCGTCGCGCTGTCTCCGGAAGCCATCCAGGCCCTCGAGGTGGCGTTCGAACAGCTGTCGCGGGGCGAGGTCAAACCATCCCCGTCGACGCGAGAAGAGGCCCTGCGGGCCTGCCTGGACCAGCTGCCCGAGCGATCGCGTGCGCTGGTCAAGCTGCGTTACACCGATTCGCTGAAGGCCGCCGAGATCGCGACGCGGCTGACGAGCTCGCCGGATGCCATCCAGAAGGCGCTGAGCCGTCTCCGCGATGCCTTGCAGAAATGTGTCGAACGACGAATGAGGGCCGCATGAGGGGGACGAGGCAAGACATGGGGGGAGCGCCGGCGGTTCGTGAGCTGGTTCGTCGCTGCATCGACGGGGTGGCCTCCGACGTCGAGATCGCCAGTTTGGAACGGCTGGTGGAGACGGACGCCGCGGTCGCCCGCGAGCTGGCGATGGCGGCGAGCTTCGAGAGCAGCCTCGAGGTGTTGATGCGCGAACAAGCGACCGATGACGTCGCCGCCCCAGCGGAGCCGCCGCGCGTGACCGCCGCGGACGTGGCGGATCTCGCGACGGCGCGTCGACGGCGCGCCTTGCGAACGGCAGTGGTGGTGGCGATGGGTATATCGGCGATGGCCGCGGCCATGGTCCTGACCGGATCCTTCCGTCGGCGGCCCCGCGATGCGGAGTTCGCCACCCTGGAACGGGTGCCCAGCGCCCCGTCCCAACCGCCGACCGGCCCTGCGCCCGCACCGCGAGCGGCCACGCCGATGCAGGCGCCGGGGCCGACCCCGGTGACCACCAGGCGCCTCCGCTTCGCCGACGGTTCCTACGCGGACCTTCGTGATGACGGCAGCCGCCTGGAAACGCGCGCGGACAAACCGCGTGCGGTCGATCTGGTGCTGGTCGAGGGCGGAGCTCGGTTCGAGGTCACGCATCGCCCGGGCCGGCGTTTCCGGATCTGGGTGGCCTCGGCCTACGTCGAGGTGGTGGGCACCGTGTTTTCCGTCGAGCGGATGGGGGGAGACGTGCGCGTCGCGGTGGAGCGGGGCCTGGTGAAGGTGGTCCGCGGTCGCCAGGAGGTCTTCGTCGGGGCGGGCACGGAGCGGACGCTTCCGGTGGAGGCGGCTGAGGATCAGCGGCTTGCGCGTTCACGACCGCGGCGGCTGCTGGCGGCGGGCCAGGCCGCCGGGCCGGCGGTGGTGGTGCAGGACGAGGCCAGCAAGCTGCTTCAGGACTCCGAGGACGCGCGCCGAGAAGGCCGTGCCGGCGATGCGTTCGTGCTGCTGCAGCGGTTCCTCGATCGTTATCGTGGCGACGGACGCGCCTTCTACGTGACTTTCATCGCCGGCCGCGTCCTGCTCGAGGAGCTGGGCCGTCCGCGTGAAGCTGCCGCGGCCTTCGCGCGTGTCGAGGCGCTGAATGCGCGAACGCCGCTGGTGCAAGACGCCCTTGCGCGTGAGGTCGAGGCCTGGTGTCGCGCAGGCGACGCCGAGATGGCGCGGCAGCGCGCGCGCGCCTTCTTGCGCCGCTATCCCAACGCACAGCGAGCCGACGAGGTACGCCGCTACGGGCAGATCGAATGACGAGCCAAGTTTCCGGGGCCGTGGTCTACTGACCCCCGACGCGATGCCGGCGCCAGGGTTCCTTGCCTTGATGAGTACGGTGGCCCTGTTGCTCGCCGCCACAGGGGCTTCCGCCGTTGCTCTTCCCGCGCCATCGGCCGAAGCTCCGCCGTCATTGCGCGGGCTGGTGATCGTCCTTCGTCCCCAGGAGGTCGACGAGATGACCCGCATCGCGCTCGGCCGGATCAACGGCGAGCTCAGTGCGGCGCGCTTCCGGGTGCGGGTGATGCCTCTGGATCCGGCGCGCGATCCTGGCCCTCAGGTCGAATCGGTGGCCATCGACGCGCACCCCGTGGCGGCCTTCGCGATAACCCGCATCACCGACCAGGATGGCGACACCATCGCCATCTGGGTCTGCGACCGGCTGGCGCGGCGAACCACGATTCAGCGCATGGCAATCAGCGGCGAGGACATCCAGCAAGATGCCGAGGTGCTGGCGCTGAAAGCGATCGAGATGATCCGGGGCAACACGGCGGGGCCGTGGCCGACCCGGGCGGCGGCGAATGCGGCGCCGACGGCTGCCGCGGGCCCGGTGCCGCCCCCAGCGGTGGTCACCGCGGCCGCGACGCTGCCTGAGAGCAAATCCTCCGGTCCGGCCTCCGTCGTGGAGACGCCCGCGGTCGCCAACTCCACGCCCTCCGTTCCGTGGCCGACGGGTGAATGGCCCGCGTTCTCCCTCGGCTCGGGGTCGCGGGGCTGAGAGACACCGGTGGCCAGTCGATGGCCTGGATGGGCGCCCTGAACGCGGTCGCTCGTTGGCCAGGGGGCCTCGCCGCGCGGGCCACGCTGGCCGGCCTCGGATCGTCGTCGACCATCACGGGGACCGGGGGCACCGCCGACGTCCATCGCGTCCTGGCAGAGCTGGGCGCGGCGTGGTTCTGGTCGCCGTTGGCGACGATCGACGTCTTCGTCTCGGGTGCGCTGGGCGCCGCGCGCGTCGAAGTCTCCGGGACCAGGACCGATCTTGCCCGCGCGGCCGGCCACGACAGTTCCTGGGTGCCGACGGGTTCGGCCGGGCCGGGCGCCCAGGTCCGTCTCTCCCAGCGCCTTGCCGTGGGGGGCGCGGCCGAGCTGGTGTGGGCCTGGCCGCATCTTGACGTCGCCGTTGGTGATTTACGAACCGCAGCCCTGCTGCGGCCGGCGGTGCTCTTCACCCTCGGATTGCAGGCCAGCTTCTGAGATGAGCCTCCTGATGCAGCGAACCCTGATCGTCCTGTCCATGACCGTCGCGACGGGGCTGGCTTGCTCGGCGCGCACGCTGACAGCCGTCGGTCCTTGTCCAGCCGGCACGACCAGCGTGGAAGGGATGGCGTGCGAGCGTCCCGTGCCAGACCCTTTGCTGTCGGGCCTGGTCGGCCTGTGGCACTTCGACGAAACCGCGGGCGCCACCATGGCGATGGATGCGTCGGAGAACCACAACGACGGCACGCTGATGCTGCTGGATCCCGCCACGGCGTGGGTGGGGGGACGCATCGGGAATGCGCTGGCGGTCGAGGCCACCGGGTACGTTCACGTGCCGCCTTCGGACAGCATCAGGGGCATCACCACCGCCGTGACCGTCTCTGCGTGGGTCTACTGGGAAGGGGCGATCTCCGACTACGGAACCGCCCTGTCTCGACAGATCGGCACCAGCATTGACCAGTACTATCACCTGGGGTTGTGGCAGGCCACCGACGGCGGGGCGAGCTTGTTCATCACGCCGTCGATGGACCCGAAGGCGGCGGCCCATCCCAGGGGGACACCCATCCAGCAGAGGACCTGGACGCACCTGGCTGGAACCTACGACGGAAAGGTGGCGATCTTGTATGTCGGCGGGACCCCGGTCAGTCCGATGAAAGTCACCGGGATGTTTCCCGACGATACGACACCCCTTGTATTGGGAGGCAATGGCAACGGCCTGACGGTTTCCGAGTTTTTTCCCGGACGCATCGATGAGATTGCGCTCTACAACCGCGCGCTGGATGAGGCCGAGATCCAGCGGTTGGCGAACGCCGCATCGTTTTGATCGATGTCACCGGCGCCACGCGCGGGGGCCGCCGTTTCGAGATCCTCCAGAAACGAAGCCAGCGCGGGACTGCTCTTGATCAGCGTGGCCACCCGCTTGCGCAACCGCACCAGCCGTCGCTTGGCCGTCGAGACTGAAACCTTCAGCGCCGCTGCGACCTCGATGACGCCCAGACCCTCGTAGAAGCGCAGGATGAAGGCGGTCCTGTCCGGTTCGCTCAACCGTTCGAGCAGCGCGTAGAAGCCATTCAGCGCTTCGCGCGCGCCCGCGTCGGGTTGTTCGGTGGTCAGCAGGTCGCTGCGCGAGATCGAGTCCGTGACCTCCAGGCGCTTGATGGTTCGTTTGCGGCGAAGCTCGTACTTGATCGTCATGACCGTGATCGAAATGATGTACGCCTTCAGCGCGTTCGGTTCACGCAGGCCGCGGACCTTGCAGAACAGGATGAAGAAGACGTCCTGGATCAGGTCTTCGATCCGGTGGTCAGCCCCGAACGTCCGTCGCAGCATGCCGTAGACCATGGGCGCGTAGCGGGCCCAGGCCCGCTGGGGCGCCCGGTGATCGCCCGCAATCAGGGCCAGCGCAAGAGCGGTATCCGCCGTGGGCGGGCGAGGGGGCTCGGGGGCCGCCACGGGAGGCGTGTCGATGAAAGCGAGTGCAGTCATCGGGCACACCGGGTGTGGCTCTTGTTGGCGCTGGTAGTGGATGGTCCCCTCCATGGCGTGGTCCCGCGGCTGGCGTCCTGATGCCAGCCGTTCGTTGAACCTGTTTCCCGGTCCCGACCGCAATCGGACAAAAATTCGCCGTCTGGAAACAAAAAGTCCTTCATGAGCGTTTCGCGGGGCGAGTTGCCCGCTTGGCACCTCGTCGATCTTGATCTTGGGCGGAGGCCGGACGCCTTGCGCACTTATATGAGGGCCGCGCCCGCGGGTTCACGGCGTCGGGGAAGGCTCAAAAACGCCGACCGTGACGGTAGGTGATGTAGCCAATCCGGAGGCGCTGGCGGTCTACGTGGGGCTCAGGCCCACATCCGGATCAAGTTGAGGTAGCACCGTCGCAGCGTCTCGATGGGCCGCGACGGTGAGTCAGCCGTCTGATCGAACGCGTCCAGCACCGAGAGCAGGTCATGGAGGACTCGCCGTCGTTCAGCGTCGCGCACCATGCTCTGGATCCACGACACCGCCACCATCCGCACGCCGCGGGTGATGGGCGCGACCCGGTGGAGCGTGTTGGCGGGGTAGACGATGGCGTCGCCGGCGCCGCCTTTCCACGACGTCGGCAGTCCGTCGGCGTCGATGATCAGCTCGCCGCCGTCGTACTCCGTGGGGCCGTTGAGGCAGACCGTGAAGGCCACGTCGCATCGAAGCAGCGACGAACGCTCGCCCATCAGCGCCGCATCGACATGCGCGCCGTATCCCTGGCCAACCTCGTAGCGGCAGAAGTGGGGAGGCAACATCGCCTCGGGCCAGGCGGCGCTCTGGAATCCCGTGTGGGCCTCGAGCGCGCCGGTGAGCAGATCGAGGGCGCGCGCGCCAGCGGGGCTGTCGGGCGCGAGCAGAACGCTGTCCTTGATGTCAGCGGCTCCGGCCACGGCGGTTGCCTTGCCGTTGATGAACGGACCCGCCGCCATGGCCGAGCGAATCTGCGCCACGATCTCGGGCGCCACCGCGTTGGCTATCAGGATGGCTGACATGCGCTGGTCTCCCCGAAAACTAGGTCACGGGGTGAACGCGGGGCGGGCGTGTCCAGTCGGGTCACTCCGGCATCCCCGCCGCGACCCAGGCCGCGATGGTGGCCTTCTGATCGGACGAGAGACACTTGCTCGGGTCCTCCGGCATCGCGTTGAAACAGCCGGCGCCTTGTGGCATCCGGCCATTCATGATGAGGATCAGGGCGCACTCTCCGACCTTCTTGGGCATCGTGAACATGGAAGGGTCGCTGTCGTTCCAGCACCCGAACGAATCGAAGCTCTGGACGGGCTTCGAGGCATCCTCATAGTGGGTGGCGATGTTGTGTTCCCCCTGATCCTGGTCGGCGTGGCAGGGCGAACATTTGGCCACGAAGATGGGCTGAACGTCCTTGGTGTAGGTGACAACCTTGGCGGCATCACCGCCATCGTTGTTGCTGACGTCGTTGCTCAAGTCGTTGTTGGCATCGTTGCTGGCATCGTTGTTGGCGTCTGCGCCCGCGTCGTGACCAGCATCCTGGACCACGGTGGACCCCGGAACGCAGCCGGCCAACAACCCAGCGACCGCGGCCAGGATCCCCCAACGGGCGGCCGTATCTGGCGACGTCATTTTTCCGATCCCTCCGGACGATGTGAACACGGCGGTCCCATTCGGTTCAAGAAAGATTTGTCCATCATCACTCCGTCAGCCGAGGCCCACTGGTAGAATTGCCGTCATGGCGGTCTCGGACATTGTCGAGTTCGACGACGTAATTCCCAGGTTATATCAGGCTCAGATCGAGGCGGAGCTGACGTCGGATCACATGGCCTGGCACTTCAGGCTGGATCCCGGACGGACCGTGTCGGCCCTGGGGCCAAGCGGCCCCGATGCCGTCTACACCGGTTTCACCAACACCGTGTTCCACGTCGAGAACGCGGGCGGACCGCCCTCGCCCGTGACCGCCCTGCTGCTGCCGCTGCTGTTCACGTTTTGCGACAAGGCCAAGATTCCATTCTCCCGGCTGCTGCGGATCCGGTTGGGCTTGTATCCCAGGATCATGATCGAAGCCGCCCATCACCCGCACGTCGACTTTTATTATCCGCATCGCAACGCGCTCTACTACGTCAACGACGCTGACGGAGACACGGTCCTGTACGAAGAGACCTTCGACGACGTGCCGCAGGCGGCGTTGCCCGGCTATCTCAGTCAAGGCAGGTTCAAGGTCGCGAAGCTGATCACGCCCAAGCGGGGAAAGATGGTCGGCTTCGACGGCAAGCGGTACCACGCCAGCATGCATCCGATGAAGGCGACCCACCGGATCGCGATCGCCTTCAGCTTTCTGTAGGCGCAGGAGACCTTTCGCGCGGGAGGTCAGCGACAGGTGCCCGCGAACTGGACGACGTCGAGCGGCGGCGGCGTCGACGCGGGCTCGGGCACCAGGCCGTCGCCCAGCTGTCCCTGCGTGTTGGCGCCCCAGCAACGAACCCCGTCCGACCTCGTCTGGGCGCAGGTATAGGCGTTGCCGACACTGACGGCGGTGACATCGCCGAGGATATCGACCGCGGCCGGCGAAACCCTTTCGGTGGCGTTGGGCGTCTCGTCGCCGAGCTGACCGTCGCTGTTGTAGCCCCAGCAGCGAACGCCACCGGCCGCCATGAGCGCACACGTGAAGTTCGAGCCGGCGGCCACGGCGCGCGCGCCGGTCAGCACGTCGGTCAGCGGAGGCGCTGGCACATCCAGCAGCGTGCCGTTGCCCAGCTCGCCACCGGCGTTGTGTCCCCAGCATCGGATCCCGCCCGCGGTCGTGACCACGCAGGTGTGTCCGTTCCCGGCCGAGAGCGCGGCGATCTCCGTCGTCACATCACCGCGGGGTGGCGTCGCGCGATCGTCGGTCCCGCCATCACCGAGCTGACCGAACGTGTTGGCGCCCCAGCAGCGAACGCCGCCGGTCGCCAGCAGCGCGCAGGTGTGATTGGCGCCCGCAGCAATGGCCTTGGCGCCCGTCAGCACGTCGGTGGTCGATGGAGCGTGACGTTCGGTGGTGGTGCCGTCGCCCAGCTGGCCAGCCTGATTGGCGCCCCAGCAGCGGACGCCGCCGGTCGACAGCAGCGCGCAGGTGTGATTGGTGCCCGCGGCTAACGCCTGGGCGCCCGTCAGCACATCGGTGGTCGGCGGCGCATGACGTTCGGTGGTGGTGCCGTCGCCCAGCTGGCCGGCCTGATTGGCGCCCCAGCAGCGAACGCCGCCGGTCGACAGCAGCGCGCAGGTGTGACGGGCGCCCGTCGCGATGGCGTTCACCCCCGCCAGGCCGTCGGTGGCGGGCGCACGCCACGCGGGCGTTGTCGTGCCATCGCCCAGCTGGCCGGCCTGGTTGGCGCCCCAGCAGCGAACGCCCCCAGCCACCAGCGCGCAGGTGTGGGCCGCGCCCGCCGCGATCTGCGCGATCGGGCAGGCCTTGATGCTTCGGCGGGCGTCGACGTAATCGAACGATAGCCCGTAGCCCGTGCTGCCGGCGTTGCGGCCTGCGAGCGCGAATCGCAGCAGCTTGCCGCCCGCCCTGGCAAACACCTGCGTCGGGAAGGGGCCCAGCGCCGCGAACGTCGGGGTCGGCGCGAACGCGTCCTGGATGGGCCCGAGCGCCGTCCAGGGGCCGGCGGCATCTTCCGCCATGGCCACCTGGAACTTGCCGCCCGCGGGGGTCTTGAGGAGGCCCACCGTGAGGTCGTAGCTGCCGGGCTCGGCGATCGGAACGGCGTAGGTCACGAATTCCTTGGCCGCCTCGCCGCTGGCGGCGGCGTACTCCGTGCCGGCGCCGCGGTCGAAGCCTGACGGGGTGACCACCACTCGATGCGGCGACGCGCCCTTGGCCGCGACCGCCAGCAGCTCGGTCTGCCAGCGCGGGTTCATCTCGACCGCACCGAGATCCGGCGCGTTCTTGCCGTCACCGTCGCCGTCGGCCCGACGATCGATCCGTGACCAGTCGTCAGTCACAGCAGGATCCAGATCCTGGATCCACTGATCGCGCTGATCCTCGTACGCGGCGTCGCCCGCACCGTCGATCGCGGGGCTTCCCGTCAACAAAGGGTGCACCGGCAGACTGCCGACGCCGCCCAGGGACATCAGCGGCCCCAAGCGTGGATCGCGCGTCGTCAGGAGGCACGGTCCGTCGACCTCCTGGGGAAGCGGATTGCCGGGTGGGACGTGGATGAACGATTGGCCGTAGCAAGTGAAGATTCCCCAGCCACCTGGATCGGGAATCCACCAGCCCGTATTGATGTCACTCTCGTTGGTCGAGAGCGAGTGGTTGCCGCCCAGGATGCTCGAGTAGACCGCCACGTCCTGCCGCGAGCACGCCAGATCCGCGGGCTCGAACTGGAGGCCGCCGCCCGTGCCGTCGGCGGTATTGTTGGTGATGGTGCTCGCGAAGACGTTGAGATACGTGTTCGAGCACCGGAACTTGACCATGACGCCGCCACCGACGCTGGCTCGGTTTCCGCTGATCGTCGAGGCGCGAATGACGTGGGTGTTCCACCCGCCGCCGAAGTAGATGCCGCCCCCGGCCCCCACGGCTGTGTTGTCCACGATCGACGAGTGGTACACGACGATGACGGCGCCGAACCCGTCGGAGTACATCCCGCCCCCGTCGCCCGGGGTGGTGTTGTTGTCGATAAGTGAGCTCGCAACACTCAGTCGGGCGTCGTGGCCGAGGTCGTTGTCGCATCCGGTCTCTGGCAGGCAGGTGGTGGTCAATCCCCCCTTGCGGAAGCCAGTGACGCGGCCATTCCGAAGGCTGAGGCCGCCGCGCGCGACACAGGCACCCGTCAAACTGAGCGACGGCGCCTGGGTCAGCGTCACGTCGGAAAGGTCGACCGTCGTGCCCGCTGACGCGTGAACCACGCAGCCGGTCGGTGGATCGCCCGGATCGAGGAGCCAGGACTCGGCCGCGCTGATGGTCGCCATTCCGCTGGTGCCGTCGGCGATCGCGACCTGGAAGGGAGCCTCTGGCGGAACGATGGGGACATCGAAGCGCAGCGTCTTTCCCACGGGGTAGCTGGCGCCCCCGGTCAACACAATGCGCCTCGATCCGTTGGGATTGGCACATTCGTGAACGGCGCGGCCGGATCGGGCGGCGGCAACCGCTTCCAGGAGGTCGCAGTAGCCGTCGACGCTTTCGCTGGCGAGCCGGCCCGAGGGCGTGTTGACGACGATGCCGTCAACCGGGGTTCCACCGGCGCCGCCAGCGCCACCGGCTCCGCCCGCGCCACCCGCTGCTTTGCCACCGGCGCCGCCCGGGCCGGGCCCGCCTCCTTGGCCACTGCAGGCCACGAGCGCCAGTCCAAGCAGAGACGCGGCCCCTCGGCGGAAATTCGACGCGGCCATCACGGCGCGGCCCCAAGATCGACGATGCCCGTGGGATGAAGGAACAACGAATGCCGTTCAGCATCTCCGGCCCCGAGCTGGCCGTAGCCATTTTCGCCCCAGCAGCGCACGTCGCCGGTGTCGAGGATAGCGCACGCATGCCCGCGGCCGGTGGCGACGGCGCCGACTGTGCGGCTGGCGCCCTGGGTCGCGGTGGCCAGAGAGTCGCCCGTTTCGTCGATCTGGTCGCCGTAGGCGGGCCCACGCATGAACGCACCCAGCTGGTCGGCGCGGTTGTCACCCCAGCATTTCACCTGTTTGCTGTCGAGCAATGCGCACGCGAAAGTACCGCCCACGGTGATCGCCGACGCTTGCAGGCCGGTCCCCAGAGCAATCGGCCGCGGGGGGGGCGCGACGCGATCGACGTTGTCACCGAGGCCGAGCTGGCCGCGCGTGTTCCGTCCCCAGCACCTGACGCCGTGATCGTCGAGGAGCGCGCAGGTCGCGTCCGCTCGGCTGGCGACGGCGGTGACGCCGAGCCCTCCCAGGGCGACCGTCCCCGGCCGAGCGCGGTCCATGGTGTCGCCGAGACCCAGCTGGCCGGCATCGTTGGCACCCCAACACGCGAGCGATCGGTTCTGGAGGATCGCGCACGCGTGGGCGCCGCCGGCCGCGATGGCGCGCGCCTTTCCCGGTAGCGCGACGACGGCGCCCGCTGTGGCGCGGCCAAGCAGGTCGCCGCTTCCGAGCTGTCCGCGCGCGCCGCCGCCCCAGCAGCTCACGCGACCGTCGGCCAGCAGCGCGCAGGAGAAGTCATCGCCGGCCGCGACGGCGGTGGCCGCCGCGGGAAGGGCCAGGGCGGGCGACGGCGTCGGGGAAGCGGACGCCATCGCACCGCCGCCGAGCTGACCGGCGTCCCCGGCCCCCCAGCACGTGACGGCCCCGTTCGCCAACACCGCGCACGTGTGAGAGGCGCCTGCGGCGACCGCCGTCGCGTCCGCGTCCAGCGCCACCGCCGGCAGCGCGTCGCCCATCTGGTCGGGGAGATCACCGCGGTTGACCGTATCACCCGACCCCAGCTGACCGGCGGTGTTGCGGCCCCAGCATTTCAGCCTGCCTCCGACGAGGATCGCGCAGGTGTGATCGTCCCCCGTGGCCACCGCGGCGACGGGATTGCCACGCACCCGGAGATCGGGCCCCGGCGCGTACCGATCGCCGGCGGCGGGAGAGCCGAGTTGCCCCTCCTGGTTGCTGCCCCAGCATTTGATCCGACGATCGGCTGACAGGGCGCACGCATGGTCGTCGCCCAGCACAAGCTGGGCAGGCCTGAAATCGCTCGGGAAGACCAGCGCGTCCGACGGCGCCAGGCGGTTGGTCGTATCGCCGGTTCCGAGCTGGCCAAAGGTGTTCACGCCCCAGCAGGTGACTTGCCCCGTCGCCAGCACCGCGCAAGCATGCTCGCGACGAGCCGCGATCGTGGTCGCTGCCGAAGTCAGGGCCACCAGCCCGGCGTTTCCCATCTCTTCAGGCGAGCACGAGCGCGGGTCGCTCAGGGTTCCGATGCCCAGCTCTCCGGAGCGATTGGTCCCCCAGCATTTGACGACGCCGTCATCACCCAGGACGCAGATGGACTGAAACCCACCAGCCATCGCGACGGCCTTGCGTACCGCGCCCGTGACAGACGTACCGAGATCGATCCAGGCCAGGGCGTCGCCCAGCGAGCCCGGCTCCGCGCCCCGCCCGCCGTCGGTCGAGCCGATCCCAAGCTCGCAGTAGTCGTTGCTGCCCCAGCACTTGAGGCCGCTGGTCTCGGGGGGCGGGTGTTCGACGATGGCGCAGAAGGAATGGTAGTCGAAGGCCTGCAGCGCTTTGACCTGCAGGGGCAGGCCGTCGCGGCTGCCGAGATCGACGGCCGGCAGATGGTCGCCCATCGTTCCGGGAGCGTTGCCGCGGGGTTCGATATCCCCCTGGCCGGTGGCGCCTTGATACGCATCGCCCCAGCACTTGACCCGCCCGGTCGCGAGCAGCGCGCAGCTGGCCGTCCCCCCGAGCGCCAGCGCCACCGCCCGCTGGTCGCGGCCGAGATCGAGGGTCGGCAAACCGTCGCCCATGGCCATCGTGCCGTCGCCCCGGTTCGTCTGATCGCCCAGGCCCAGCTGGCCGAAGGCGTTGTCACCCCAGCACTTCACCGCGCCGCCCTCGAGGACAGCGCAGGTGTGGTACTGGCCGGCGTAGACGCCGGTCGCGCGACGATCCGTCCCGAGGTCGACGCTGTAGTCACCGAGCGGATCGACGCCGCCCGGCCGGCCCAGCTGGCCAACGCCGTTGTCGCCCCAGCAGCGGACGGCTCCTGGCCCGAACAGGGCGCAGGTGTGCTTCGACCCTGCCGCCAGGAAAGGCTTCCGGTCGACCGGAGAACCACCGCTTCCGGTTGGAGGCGGGTCACCATCTGGCCGCGGTTCAGAGCATGCGAAAGCCAGGGCCAAGCTGAAGACAGCCGGCCAAACCGGGACGCGTGTGGTCAGCCGCGCGATTCCCGAGGATCCAACAGGAGAGAACGCTTCGCTATTGAACGCTTCGCTGGCCACAAATCCTGCGACCCGGGCGGGGTCAGGTGGTGGGTTTGGTCCAAAGGCCCGCGATGGGCGCGGCGAAGGGGGCGGTCGTGGCGGCACCGAAGGCCTGGGCGATCGTACCCCAGAAACTGTTGATGCTGAAGCTGCCGGACTTGTACTGGCCGACCTGCATGCCCAGCTTCTTGCCGCCGAAAATCATGGCCGCCATGTTCGTCCGATCGTGATTGTAGGTCGCCACCTCGGTTACGAACGGGATGATGGTGTTGTCGAGTAGCGAATTGCCGTAGGCGTCGATCTCGCTCTTCCACAGCTTCAGGTTCTCCGCGTGCCGCGCGAAGTACCACGTCTGGATGTTGTAGAGGAACCGGATCTGCGGCGTCTTGATGCCATCGGGCGTCGACCCCTCGCTAGCGCTGCCGTTGCCGACCGAGTGGCTCACCGGGTGATGTTGATAGGCTCCCGTCGTGTCGCCGGGGTAGAAGCCCTTGAACCCGACGTGGTTCGTTCCGGGCGACCACTGATAGGTGCCGCAGCGGATGATGTCGCAAAGGAAGGCGGCCCTCATCACCTCCAGGTGCAGCTTGCCCACGGTCATGTGGGTCATGGCATCGTCGGTGGACCCGTTCGTGGGTGACCCGTAGTTCCCGTGCCCGCCCGTGGTGTAGTCGTCCGGTCCCTTGGTGGCGGGGGGCGCGGGCGGCGCCATCTTGCACATCATTCCACCGGGATGTCCGCCGGCGCCGCCTGTGCCTGATCCGCCTCCCATCCCGCCGGAGCCGCCCGTCATCCCGCCACGTCCGCCCGCGCCGCCGCTGCCGCCACTGCCGGTGCCGGGGTTGCAGTTTCCATTCGGCGGATAGCGTGTGTCAATGGACTTGGCGAGCTGATCCTCCAGGCTGAAAACGGCGTCGTAGTGGTCCTTCAGCTTCATCTGCGCGCCGCTGGGAGCCATGCCCTTCATCTCGTTGATTTCCTTCAGGGCGAAGTCCAGGACGCTCTTCTTGGAGGCGAGACTGGTCAGCATCTGGTCGGCGACGGGCGCGGCCGCCGCGACGTCCGTGGACGCCGCCACCGGCGAGAAGTTGTTGAACAGGTTCGTGTACTGCGACAGCGGGCTCAAGACCGGCAAGAGCGGCTGATTTTCCATGCCCGTGCCACTCCCGGTCAGGGTCACGGTTTGCTTCTTGGCCGAGTAGGAGAGGCACTTCGTCGAGATCTCGCCCAGATCGGTCCGCGTGTCCGCGATCGAGTTGGCGTAGCCCGCGCCGCCCATGGGCGACTTGAGCGCGGGCACACTGCCCAGCAAGACCTGGTCGAAAGAAGGACCGGCGGCAAACCCGTCGTCTGGTTCGCCGCGGTTGGTACGGCAACCGCCGCAACCGACGCCCGTCACCAGTACGACGGTGCCGCCCTCATGGCTGCCGCCACCGTTCAATCCCAGGGCATTGGTCGAGACGCCGCGGAGGCTGATCATGTCGTCAGCCAGGCCATTGTCGGTGAACGTCTGCAGCGCAGGCGACCCTCCGGCCGCCCCGGACGTGGGCTTCCAGAGCGCCTCGCTCGCACCAGGAATGATGCCGACGGGCCAGTGGGTCACCAGCAAGCGCGGCGGCGACTGCGACGACTGCGCCGACGCTTCCATGTTGCGGAGCATGACCTTCAGGCCCAGTCCTCCACCCATCGCGGTCAGGAACGAGCGCCGTTTGAACCTGTACGAGATCATTTCGGTTACCTCCGAGGGGCCTGTCAGTCGGGTCCGTTGCGGGTCCGTTGCCGGGTCGGTGCGCTACGGGGTTACTTTGCGAAGAACGAAGGCCGGCGACTGGGTCACCGCCGTCAGCAGTCCGGTGAACGTTTGCGGGCCGTCCTTGTAGCGTTGCACAACGTCCGCCACCGCACAGCCAGACTGGGAGGTCGGAAGCGGCAAGGTGACGGCGAGCTCCGTCAGCCCAAATTGCAGGAGCGACTTGGCCACGCAGTTGGTGAAGGCCGGGGTGTCCGCCAGCGCGCGAGCCAGTTCGATCGCATTGTGGACGGTCTTCTCGTTCGCCTCCTTGGGAAGCGTGGTGGTGCCATCGATGGCCTTGTTGTTCAGGTAGTCGTAGGTCGTCCGATAGCGACCCGCCGCATCGTAAAACTCGAGCGGCAGACCGAACGAATCGAACAGCGCGTGACATGATTTGCAAGGCTCGACCGCGGCGCGCGCGGCGGCCTGTTCCTGGCCGGTCTGCTCCGTGAACCTGCCGGAGGCGGCCTTGATCTGGTCGCCCAGCTTATCCAGGTCGGGAGAGGGCGGAATCGTGCACATGAAGGCCGCCTTCACCGTCTTGGCGCGCGAGATCAGGTCCTGCCCGTCGGAGCGCGAACGCGCGGCGAGAAACCCGGCGTTGGTGAGCATGCCCGATCGCTGGTCGGCCGGCAGCGTCACCTTCTTGAAAATGTCCTGCGTCGCACCCGACGGCGCGGAGATCTTGTAGACGGTTTCCGCCAGCCGCGTGTTGACGTAGGCCGTCTGGGACAGCAGGAGGTCCTTCAGCTCGCCGTTCCAGAGGACGTCGTCCAGAAACATCTGTGCGTCGGTGGCCATTGCGGCGAGGATGCCGTCGTCGACCGAAAACTTGGTCTTGTCGACCGAAGACACCTTCACCTGATTCAGCAGGAAGTAAAGCTCCATCACGTGCCGCAGCCAGATCTTGGACGCGGAGGTCTGCATGATCCGGTTGACGTGCGATCCAAGGTTCTTGCGGAGGACTCCGTCCTTCGCGGCGGCCAACAGCTGGTCGTCGGGCGGTTGATCGGTCAGGAAGAATGCGACCTGGGTGGCCAGCTCGTCGTCGGTGAGAAAGGTACCGTTGGGCTTGCTGGACATCTCCTTGCCACCGAGTTCCCAGCGCCACAGGAACTGCGGGCTCATCAACAATGCCCACACCGCATACCCGGCTGCCTGCGGGATGGTGTTCGTCACGGCGCAGCCGTTCACCGTCTGCATCCTCAGGTTGTTGTAGAGGTCAGTAAACCGAGTCTGTTCCGCGGCGGTCAGCTGGCGGCGGTAGGCCCGCGTCGCCATGGTGTTCAGGTACGTGGTCGCGCAGGCATCCGTCGGCGTCGTGCACTTGGCCAGCGTGGCGAAATTGGCCGTCACGTACTCGGAGACGTGCTGCCCCAGGTTGTTGAGGGGAATGATGCTGGTCTCATTGATGCTGGACTGTTCGCCGTCCGAGGGAGGGAAATGCAGGTCGCTCTCGGCGGTGATCGTAAACTTGTCGCTTTCGAGCAGGAGCTGCGCTTCCTTGCTATCAATCAAGTAGCGGATCGTGTTGACCACCTCGGCCTTGGTCAGCAGCATCACGCGCTGCGGTGCGGCGGCCAGGTCGTCCGAGGAAGTACACGAGCTGCTGCCGCCCGACCCGGGGTTGGACGATCCACCGCTTCCCGGGTTGGTGGAGCCGCCGGAGCCGGTTTGAAGGATCTGGCCTTCACAGCCGAGGGCCATGGCGGCGGACAGCGACAGCGTCGCGAGGGACCACCGCATCGAGTTTGAACGTAGCCTTGCAAAACCCATCGAGTACCTCCGGCGGAGGGGCGAGACGCCCGGAGCGGTTGAAGAGCCCTTACCCAGGATCGGCTCCTCGGGAATTCCAGACATAAGCGACGCTTCCGGGAGCAGTTGGTCCAACTATTTTCCGCCTGGCTCTCGGTTCCCTTTATTTGCGACGGGGCTCATCGATTGATGAGCCGGCGGTTGCGGCTGCCGTCGCTTGGTTCTAGAGAATAACCGACGGATGGCGGCGAAGAGAATCTTGTTTGGTGAAGAGGGACGCTCTCGCCTGCTGGCTGGATCGCGGCTGCTGGCCGGTGCGGTCAGGTCCACCCTGGGTCCCGGCGGCCGGAATATCCTCCTGGAACGGCCCCTCCACAGCTCGCCCCTGGTCACGAAGGATGGGGTGACGGTCGCGGAGCACATCGACCTACACGAGTCGTTCGCGAACATGGGCGCGCAGATGGTGCTGGAGAGCGCCGTGCAGACCGGCAATACCGCCGGCGATGGGACAACGACCGCCACGGTGCTGGCGCATGTCCTCTTCCGGGAGGGCACCAAGCTGGTCGCGGCTGGGTACCATCCCCTGGGCTTGAAGCGCGGCATCGACCTCGGGACCCAGCGCGTCGTGGCGGCGCTGGCCAGCCTGTCGAAGGCCGTGCGGGGACGGCGCGACATCGTGAAGATCGCGACGGTCAGCTCGAACGGCGACGCCGCCATCGGCAAGTTGATCGCGGACGCGGTGGGCGCGGTGGGCATGGAAGGGATCATCCACGTCGAACAGGGCTTTGCGCTGGAGACCAAGCTGGAGGTGGCGGAGGGGGCCGAGGTCGAGCGCGGGTACACCTCGCCTTACTTCATTACCGACCCGGACCGCCTGGTCGCACGCCTGGACGACGCATACATCCTGGTGACCGCCAGCAAAGACATTCAGCTCGGGTATCTGGTTCCCCTGCTGGAGCAGGTGGTCCGCGCCGGGCGCTCATTGCTGGTGGTCGGCGGGGTGCAAGGCGACGCCCTGTCGCTGCTGGTCGTCAACAAGCTGAAGGGGACGGTGAAGGTCTGCGCGATTCCTCCCCCCTTTCACAGCGCCTCGCGGCAGGAGGCGGTTGGCGATCTCGCCGCCCAGACCGGAGCCCGCGTCATCGGGGAAGAGGGAGGCCTTTCCTTCGAGGATGCGACGCTGGACGATCTCGGCTTCGCCAAGCAGGTCGTGGTGGATCGCGAAAAGACGATCGTGATAGGGGGGCGCACCGACAAGCGGGCGCTGGAGGCGCGGGTCCGTGACATTCGCGCCCGTTACGCCGACACCAACTCGCCGTTGCGACGTCAATTTCTCGAAGAGCGCTTGCGGCGGATGGTGGGAGGGGCCGCCCTCATCAAGGCGGGTGGGACGACGGACGCGGAGACTCAAGAGCGAAAGCTCCGCATCGAGGACGCGCTGTTCGCCACGCGCGCCGCCATCGCTGAAGGCATCGTCCCCGGCGGAGGCGTGGCGCTGGTGCGGGCGGCTGCTGGCCTGGCGAAGCGCGACCCGGGCTGGAGCGAGGAGGAGACGGCGGGCGTTTCGATCGTGCGTCGGGCCTGCGAGGAGCCTTGCCGCCAGATCGCCGTGAACGCCGGGCGCGAGGCCTCCTTGATCGTCGCGCGCGTGAAACAGGCGAAGGGTTCCCACGGCTACAACGCCGCGACCGACAAGCTGGAAGACCTGGTGGCCGCGGGGGTTGTCGATCCCACCATGGTCGTCCGGCTGGCGTTGCAGAATGCTGCCTCCATCGCGGGGCTGATGCTTTCCAGCGAGGTCATGATTGCGGACGCGCCTCGAACGCCGGTCGACCATCCCCAAAGCGGCGGCAGCGGGGCCGATGCTTTGAGCGTTGAACCATTCTTGTCGCGGCGCGATCGCCGCCCCGCGGGAGGGAGAGTCTGAGAATGAAGTGCCGTTCCAAGGGTCTTTGGCAGTCTCTTGGCCCGTTCCTTGGCCAGCTGGTTGGCCCGAGCGTGGTCGCCGGGCTGCTGTTCACGGCGGCAGTCGCCGGGGCAAGCGCTGCCAGCCCACCCGGTCCCGTCCCGCCGGCCGAAGCCAGAGCCAAGGCGACGCTGGAGAAGGTCGTGGCGCGCGTCAAGGCCGTGGATCGACAGAAGGCCTTCGGCGAATTCATTGCGCGCAAGCCACCGTTCCAAGATCGCGAGGCGGACGTCGTCTGTATCGACAGTCACCGGGTGGTGGTGGCTCACAGCGGGTTCGCCACATACGTCGGCTCGGGGCACTTCTACAAGGACGCCGACGGGAAACTCCTGGCGCCGGCCATCTGGCAAGCGGCGGCCAAAGGGTCTGGCACGCTCCGCTTCACGATCCGCGACGAAGAAAGCAACAACCTCCCGGAAAAAAAGATCGGGTTCTTCCGGCGGATCAAAGATGACGTTTGCGGCGTGGTCACGCGCGCCAGCTGACTTTCCCATGCCAACGGGGTGGCGATGATGGCTCGTCGAACCGCTTCTGCGCCGCTGTCCCCGGCGATGCGCTCGCTGGCGGAGGCCGTCGCCGATCAGGCCGCCTCGAACCGCAGCGGCGCGGGACACGAAGACCACCTGGCAGGCCACCGGGCGCGCATGACGCGTGAGATCTGCTTGCGCGCGCCTCCGGGGGGCACGGGACGGCTGTGCCTGCTTGGCTCCGGACGGGCCAATGACGTTGATCTGGATGCGCTGACGGAGCAATTCTCCGAGGTTCACCTGGTCGACATCGATCCGGAATCGCTGGCGTTCGCGGTCTCGCGCGTGGGGGAAGCCCGTCGTTCGCGCATCGTGACCCACGCGCCGCTGGATGCGTCGGGGATCTTCCACCGCCTGGAAGGCTGGGCGAAGACGCCGCCCCTGCCCAGCACCCTGGCCCGCGAGGCCGACGAGGCCCCACGGAGGGTGACGGCGGCCTTGCCCGGGCCGTTCGATGTCGTGGTCTCGTGCTGTCTGCTCACCCAGCTGCATCTGGTGCTGCTGCAGGTCGTTGGCGATCGGAACCCGCGCTTCGGCGAATTGCGCCAGGCGCTGGGCAGCATTCATGTGCGGACGCTGACCTCGCTGCTGGGCCCGGGCGGTGTGGCGCTGCTGGTGACCGATCTGACCAGCAGCGCGACCTTTCCGTTCGAGCTGATCGAGCCGGGTGATGATCTCGGAGCCCTGATGACCCGGCTGCTGGCCGCCGACAATGTCATCTATGCGTCGCACCCCGGCCGGCTGTCGGCGGAGATCCGGCGTGACCCTGTGCTGGCGGCCCAGTTTGCGGTCCGATTTCCCATTGGTCCGTGGCTGTGGCACAACGGTCCAGAACAGACTTACCTGGTCTACGCGCTGGAGATCACCCGCCGCCGGGAGTCCTCGCCGCCTCCGTGAGCCGCGGGGACGGTCGCCGAACACACCTGCTCGACTCGACTCGAAAGGAAGATCCTATGAGGAAGCTGTCCGCCGCCGGGATATTGGGAATGTTGAGCGGATTGGTCGGGGCGACCGCCCTGGCCGCGCCGCCCGCTCCGAGCAAGGCCGAGGGAGCCAAGGCCGAACCGGCGAAAGTCGCAGCAGCGACGGCGCAACCACCGACGGTCATGCGCGACGCAATGGTCGATCGCTGGGACATCGCCGCGATGAACAAGATCGTTCCCGAGTCGTGGACGATCGAAAAGGTCGCCGAGGGGTTCGAGTGGGCAGAAGGTCCGTTGTGGATCAAGTCCGGCGGCGGCTATCTGCTGTTCAACGATGTGCCGGGCAACAAGATGTGGAAGTGGAGCGAGAAGGGTGGTCTGGAGAAGTTCCTGGACCCCTCCGGCGCCGTCACGGTCGACACCAACGTCTGGCGCGAGGCGGGCGCCAACGGCATGGCGCCGGATGGCAAGGATTCCGTCCTGGTGGCCGACACCGGCAATCGCGGGATTCAGCGTCTGAGCTTGAAGACCAAGAAGAAGACGCCGGTGGCCATGGCCTACGAGGGCCGGAAGCTGTCGAGCCCGAACGACGTCATCCAGACCAAGGCCGGCGTGGTGTTCTTCAGCGATCCCCCGTACGGCTTCAAGAAGTTCGACGACGCCCCCGAAAAAGAACAGTCGTTCAACGGCGTGTATCGCATGGGCAAGGACAAGAAGGTCAGCGTCATCGAGACGACGCTGTACCGCCCCAACGGGGTCGCGCTGTCGCCCGATGAACGCACTTTGTACGTGGCCCAGTCCGAACCCACCAAACCAATCATCATGGCCTACACGCTGGACAAGGACGCCAAGACCACCGGCAAGAAGGTGTTCGCCGACTTCACCGATCTGGTCGCGCCCGACGCGCCGGGGCTTCCGGATGGCATCGCGGTGGGGGCCGACGGGACTCTTTTCGCCACCGGGCCGGGCGGCGTCATCGTCTTGTCCGCGGATGGCAAGCGACTGGGCCGCATCCGCGACGGCAAGCCGACCGCCAATTGCAAGTTTGGCGACGACGGTCGCACGTTGTACATGACGTCGAAAGACATCGTGGCGCGCATTCGCCTGAACATCGTGGGCGCGGGCTTCAATCGCAAGTAGCGTCGCATCGAGGAAACTGATGCGCGAGAAGAGCCGATGCCGTGAACGCGAGTGCAGCCCCGCGAGTTCCGTCGTGGCGTCACGCGTGCTGCGCGGCTGGTGCGCCGCCCTCGCCCTGAGCGCGTGTAGCGCCGAGCCGCCGCCGGCCGCCCTCGGTGACGACGGAGTCGGCGGCTCGGTCCGGGAGCGCTTGGTCGCGCAAGGTGCTGACACGACGACTGACACGACGCCGTCGGCGCTGATCGCCGGGACGGCCAAGAAGACGCGCACCATCGCTGCGCTCATGTTCAACATCGCCAAGCTGAGCGATGGATCGGCGGATCCCGCGGGCATCCCGAACGCCACCACCATCACCAACGTGATCGCGGGCAGCGGCCAGTCCCAGCGGCACATGTACCAGGAGGCCTCGTACGGGCTACAGGACCTCCAGGCCGACATCCTGGGACCGTTCGAGCTCCCGGTCGCCAACTGTCTGACCATCGCTTGTTGCGGACCGTCGTCCGACAAGACCGGCAACGGAGCGACGGTGGCGTCCATCATCGCGGGGCTGCCCAAGAAGTACGATCACTACTTCTGGGTGTACGGGAAGATTCCTGCGGGCGCGAACTGCGGCACCTGGGGCGACGAGGGCGCCCCCGGTAAGCCCGCGGTGTACTCCAGCTACTCGTTTCACCAGCTGGTCGGATACGCGCAGGAGATCGGCCACAACCTCGGCATGACCCACGAGCCCACCATGACCTGCACGGGAATGGTGCCGTTTCTCGACGACACCAGCCAGTGCACCCACGTCGAGTACGGCAGCACGCTCAGCTACATGGGCAGCGGCGGTCGCCACCCGTCCGCGTATCACAAGTACGCCCAGGGCTGGATCGGTCAGTGCAACGTCGTCAAGACCACCGGCTCGGGCACGTTCACCCTGGTCCCCCAGGAACTGCCCTGCGACGGGGTCCAGCTGCTGCAGATCCCGGCGCCCAAGACCCGCGCCGCACCGGCCAAGGGGGACCGGCAGGGCACGGCTCCGATGTTGAGCAACTACTATCTGGAGCTGCGCGCGCCGTACGGATTCGACAGCGGACTGAAACCTCAAGTCGTCGTGTCGGTGGGGGCTGGTCTTCCGACGACCACCACGTTCGCGCCCTATCTTTACGTGCTGGATCTGAAGCCTGAGGCGCGGGCCGATCTGACCAACGCCGGACTCATGACGGTGGGGCAGACCTTCTCGGATCCGGCCGGGGGGCTGACCGTGCGGCTCGACGCGATTGACATGAACAGCGCGACCGTGACCATCACGGGCGGCAGCGCGGCGGGGACCGCCCAGTGCGCCGACGGCGCCGCGTTCACCGCGCCCGGTCCCGACGCGACCAGTTGCCGCGGGCTGGTGACCGGCTCGACCGACGGCGGCGTGCCCGTCGACGGCGGCGCCGGCGGAGCCAACGGCGGTGGCGGCCAGGGGGGACGCGGGGGTCGCGGGGGTGGTGGCGGCGGCGTGACGGCTACGGGCGGCGCGACGGCGACCGGCGGGGCGACGGCAACCGGGGGCGCGACGGCGACCGGGGGCGCGACGGCAACTGGCGGCGCGACGGCCAACTCCGGCGGGATGCCGGGCGGCAGCGGGGGTCGGCCCGTCGCAAGTGGTGGCACCTCGGGCTCGGGGAGCGGCGGCGTCACCGGGACCGGCGGGGTTTCCCCGGGTAGCGGCGGCTCGGCCGGTAACGCCGGCGCCGGCGCGACGGAGGGGTGCGCGTGCGCTGCCGGCGGGGGCGCAGCCTCGACGCAAGCGAGCGCGGGGTCGTTGTTGCTGGCGCTGGCGGGCGCTGCGCGATCCCGTCGGCGACGGAATGCCCGCCGCCGCTGAGCGCGCGGGGCGGTGGCTGCTCGCCAGCGCTTGCGCGCTCATCCTGGTGGGCGCCGTTGCGGGCGCGGCCCAGGCCGACGGCGCCTTCCCCGACGCGGAGGCCATCCTGACCCCGCCCGGTCTTCCGGGCGTGATCCGACTGGTCACCAACTTCGGACTGATTGCCACCGAGGACGGCGGCGCGACCTGGCTCTGGTCGTGCGAAGGCCCGGACAACATGTTCGGCGCCTACTACCAGATCGGTCTGCCCCCCCGTCATCGGCTCTACGCCCTGGTGGATCAGAGGGTGGTCTTCTCCGACGACGGCGGCTGTGACTGGACGAAAGCCGGCGGATCGCGTGCCCGCGTCGAGGGCGTCGGTGGCGTGACCGACTTCTGGGTCGACCGCACCGTTGCCGACCGGGTGCTGGCGGTCGACGTCTGTTGCGACGTCGAGCCGCGCCAGCCCGTCGTGGTCGCGTCGCATGACGGTGGCGCGCGCTTCGACGAAACCCTTTATCGAGCGCCCGTGGGCGCGCAGATCACCGGCGTTGAAAGCGCGCAATCAGCGCCCGACACGATCTACGTGACCTTGCTGGGGCCGTCGCCCGACGGAGGCCGACCGCCGCCAGTCCTCGCGCGCACCGAGGACGGAGGCGCCACCTGGAACACCACCGACCTGACCGCGGCCCTGGGCGCCGGGACGCCGCGCTTGATCGCGGTCGATCCCACCCTCCCGCGTACCGTGTTCTTGCTCTGGAGCGACGTGGATGGGCAGTCGCTGGTCGTGACCACCGACGGAGGGCCCAACACCCGCGCGATTCTGAGGCCGTCCGGAGTCATCAAGGCTTTTCTGCGTCTATCAGGCGGACTGATATTGGTCGCCACCGAAGACAAATCGGTGGCCGCGCTTTTCCGGTCACACGACGGAGGCGCTAGCTTCGAAGCTGTGTCGGGCCCGCCTCACATCCGTGCGCTCTCCGAGCGGGCGGGCGTGGTGTACGCCGCCACCGACAACTTCGGCGACGGCTATGCCGCGGGCGTTTCGATGGACCAGGGCAGCACCTGGGAACCCTTGGTTTCATACGCTGACGTGCGCGGGATCCTCCCTTGCGTGAAGGCCGCCTGTCAGGCGAGCTGCGCGGTTCAGGTCCAGCTGAACCTGTGGGCAGAGTCGGTGTGCTCGGCCGACGTGCCGCCGCCGTCGGGGACCGGCGCCGGCGGGGCGGGTGGGGGACTCGGAGCAGGCGCGGCCGGCAGCGGCGGCTCGGCTGCGGTCGGTGGTACCGCGGGCATTGGCGCAGCCGGCGGGCACGGCGGACGTTCTGCGGTGTCCGCCGCCAGCGGATGTGGTTGCAAGACCGCACCCGCGCCGTCGGGCCGCAACGCCGCGCCGGGGATCCTCGCGGCGCTGGCGTTCTGGTGGGACCGCCAGCGGCGCGCGCGCCGTCGTTGATCGGCGGAGTCGCCCTTGGCGAGCGCGCGCGGGCAACTGGATGCCTGCGATCGCTTGGCGGCGATGTGATATCAACTTGCCGGATGCGAAACGAGTCCACGCTTACTGATTCAGAAGCGCAGCTGGCGATCGAGGTCGTCCGGAACCAGTTGAAGGCCGAGGGCAAGTCGGCCGTCGTGGCGGTGGCCGATCCCCAGGGTGAGTTACTGGGATTCCTGCGTCTCGACGGCGCAAAGCGGGCGCCCATCCAGGTCGCCATCAACAAGGCGTTCACCGCCGCACGCGAGCGCTGCCCGACCATCGACATCGGACGCACGGTGCGCGATCCCGAGCGCGGCTTCGACATCGCCTATTACGGCGATCCTCGTTACGTCGGTTGGGGTGGTGGCATTCCGGTCGTGCACAACGGTGAGGTCCTCGGCGCGGTCGGCGTCAGCGGTCTTTCAGAGGAGGAAGACATGCGCTTGGCCGCGCTTGGGGTCGCTGCAATCGAGGACGGTCTCCGACGCGAATTGTCGGGTCGCCGCTGACGACGCGAGGCATCGTTGGCGCACATTTCTTCGTGTTGACAAAGCCCAGGACATCGACCAAGGTCGCCCTGGTAAAGGCGTCTTTCAAACACGGCCGTTAGAGTTGGGCGATACCGGCGGAGCGGGGAAAAAGATGCGACACGAGATCGACGCCCTGCGCCTTAGATCGTTTAGTTTCGATCCTTTACTTTTTCTTTCCTGACCTGTATCTGCCTTTTGCCGTCACTTTCTCCGGAAGCTCACCGGTACACTGACGCTGTTCGGCGGCAGTGCCGGCTCGAAATCGGCGTCCCATGCGGAGGGAAACACAACAAATGAAGCGCGCTCTCTTTCTTCTGATTGGCATCACGTACCTGGGTTCTTCCGCTGGTTGTTTGTCGGAGGGCGGCGGAGGCGGGACTGCGTCGGGCGGAAAGACCGGGTCGGGCGGATCAACGAGCGGCTCCGGCGGCTCGACCACGGGCTCGGGCGGGGCTACGACGGGCTCGGGCGGCGCAACGACGGGCTCGGGCGGCGCAACGACCGGCTCGGGTGGAGCAACGACCGGGTCGGGCGGCGCAACGACCGGCTCGGGCGGAGACGGTTCGGGCGGGGTAACGACGGGCTCGGGCGGCGCGACGACCGGCTCCGGTGGCGCAACGGGCGGCGGAACGACGACCGGCTCGGGCGGTGGTACGCCGATGGGCGGCTCCACCAGCATGGGCGGGAACAAAGGCAGCGGCGGCACAGGGCCCGGGGGCGCGATGGGTAGCGGTGGGTCGGGTGGACCGATAACCATCGACGAGTTGTTCCCCAAAGGAACCAACATCGGTTCCTTGCACGGCAGGCTCATGGTCGTTCCCTGTGGTGAAGCGAATACCCAGGGCACGGATTGCGTGAACGGTGGCGGCTATTACTCGACGGCAGGTGACACGACCACGACGCGACTCGCCTGCTCCGGCGGTGCGTTCACCGCCAACCAGGTCTTCCCCGTGGGTGGCGAAGCTGGAAAGACCTACAAGGCCACGATTCACGTGTGGGGAATCTCGGAGCCCAAGGACTACGGAAGCGGCGTCACGCGGGAAGCCACTGGCCAGCCCGGCCTTCAGGACACCGGTTCCATGCCAACTCCCTGGGCCACCGCCAAGGGTGGACACACCTACCCGGACTCGGACTACAACACGCTGGAAATTCGAGTTTGCAAGACGCGGGCATGCGCGACCGCCGACGAGACGGATGTCTATTACCTGAATGCGGATACCAGCCAGGGACACTGGACCTTCGTCCTCAACTTCGAAAAGCAGATCACCGTCGTCGGCGGCGGGGCCGTTCGTTTCAAGCAGTACGACCGCAACTGTAAGCAGATCAAGAATTGCGGTGCAAACGGTACCCCGAACTCGATGTGCGCTCAGGTGGCCATGAACCGGGTCGTCAACATTTCCAGCGCGACGCTGAAGCCTGCCAGCGGCCCCGCGGCTGGCGGTGGGCTTCTGCAGCCGAACCTCGTGTCAGAGCGCCAGGCGACCGATTCCGGCCAATGGGTGCTCCTCAACGTCACCAAAGTCGAGTAGCCGGACTGTAAAGCCGGCCCTCCCCTCGCCCGCTGTTCTCGCTTCCGCTGATCACCCGCGGAGGGGAGACAACGGGCGAGCCACGTGATACACACGCATGCGCACGAACTGCTTGGAAAGGGGTGACCTTTGACCGATAAGATCGCGTGGCGCTCGAAGGGACTCTCCCTGGTGGCGCTCTTGGCAACTTCGGCATTTGCTCCGGCTGCCCGAGCCGATGTGACCCTGGTGGACCAGGACGGTTGGCAGGTGTTCCTGAACGGGCGCTTTCAGTCGTTCGCGAACTACAACGACGGCCAGGGCTATCCGGGTGTCGGTCAAACGGCTCTCATCAAAGACGGCAACGGCAACACGGTGGAGCTTCGCGGCGGCGGTATAGAAAAAGGTGACGCGGTCCCCGAGTTTCAGATGGGGATGAGTCCGACCCCCGGGAATCTGGGCCTCGTTCGCGAGCTTCGGATTCGCAGCGGCTTCACGGGGAACGTCCTCGGATTCGGCGTGCGAAAGCGGCTGAGTGAAAGAACCGAGATCCTCGGCTACACGGCGGTCACGGTCGGTGTCGATTCGGACCAGCGCCGGAAGTTCGCCATCGTCCAACCGGACTGGCGCGAGAGCTTCGTCCGCGTGACGTCGAGTTGGGGCAGTTTTACGGCGGGTCGGACGCTGACCCTGTTTTCGCGGGGTGCCACCGAGATCACCTACCTTTATGGGTACCGCTACGGCCTCGGATTTCCCGGCACGGTGACCCTCGCCAGCCAGAGCACGGCGGGCAGCGTCGGTTTCGGTGTCCTCGGCAACGGCTTTGGATCCGGCTTGGCTTACGCGACGCCGAACTTGAGCGGCCTACAGATCACGGTTGGGGCCTACGACGCGGTGAACTACCCGAATACGTTGTTCCTCAATCGCTCGCGTTGGCCGCGAGGCGAATCCGAGATCACGTACGAGAACCGGCTGGGCGGCAAAGGTTTTCTGAAGCTCTTTGTCAACGGAGCCTATCAGCGGCTTTACGACTACCAAGGCACCCCGCTCATGACGGAGGTGTATGGCACGGGCTTCGGCGGCCGACTCGAGTTGGGCCCCGTGCGCCTCGGTATGGCGGGACACTGGGGCAAGGGCATCGGCGTCACCTATTCCCTCGAGCCCAATTACTCGCTGTTCCTCGTCGACCCCCTCGCGAAGGCGATGCAAGACACCGCGTCCGATTGCGGTATGGGTAAAATTTCGGCGTGTCCCCCGGTCAAGCTGCGCACGGTCGATGGTGCTTATGTGCAGACTCTGATCCTTCTCACGAAGGCGTTGGACTTTAAGGCCGGTGCCGGTGTCACGCGCGTTCATCAGCTTCCGGAGGACATGGGGGCTGGTCTCCCCGACGGCGCTTCGGTTGGTTACATCACGATCCGGCAGCAGATTGGCATCGGCACCGGCTTCGTCTATCACGCGAGCGAAAACTTCCATGTCACCGTCGAGTACTTTCGCGCGTTGTTCCAGTGGTACAAGCCCACCCCAGCGGCCCAAGATACAGCGGCCCCGTCCCAGACGCTTAACGTCGTGAACGCGGGCGTCACATACGATTTCTAGTGCACGGAGCCAGGCGCTCGTCTGCCGCCTAATCCGTCAACACGAGCCAGGCTCGCTGCAGTGGTCCTGCAGATAACGGTTGATCCGAGCGATGGCCCAATCGGGCAGCTCGCCGACCCTCATGGGGGGCATGACCTCCGGCGACGTTCTGGGAAGTGACAATCTTCGGCGGATCGCAGACGCCGTGGGGGGATCGATCCGATCGATCGCTTCGGCGTTGAACCGGGCTCGTCGCAGGCGGCTGTCAGTGTCCTTCGCGTGGCACCGAACGCACATCGCGTGGAGGATCTCGGGCGCGCTGTCTTGTGGTTGCGGAACGAAGCCCACCGCCGTAGCGACGTCTTTGGCGAGCAGGGACGCTGCAACGTCAAACCCGTCTGCCGCTGAATGGCGGCGCAGAAAGTCGGTCCGGTCGGCGATGAAGTCCTCGTGCCCGGTCCGGTCGGTGACATCCGGGCCGTAGTAGGGGACGGGGAGGCCGCGCTCGCGTGATTGAAGCCGGTGCCGGTCCCACGTCGGGCTGGTCCCTGTGTGGAATCGTTCGCAGAGTACCTCTCGCGTCTGAAACCCCAGCTGCCCCGACGGATAATCGTTATTGTGGCCGACGGGGCTCATCCGGACGAGACTGTCGGACCCAACGACCAGGTCGTTGGCGAGCTCCCCACTCTTGGTCGCCGCGAGCATCGTCACGGGTAGGCCAGCGTAGCGACCGTTCGCCCCTTCGACCCTCGCCAACAGGTCCAACCCATCCACCGTGACCACGGTCTTTCCCCCGTCGGCCGGGCGCTCCGGACACAGAGCCCGTTCGTCCCCGCCGCGGAAGTCGCTCCAATGCATCCAGGGATCGTATATCTGCCGCATGAGAAGCGACTTGGGCGTGCCCGACCCGAACGGCTGATGGCAAGAGGCGCACGCCAGCGGGGTGTCCTCGAGATCGCGCTCAGAGTAGAGGGTCCACCCTGTCCAGTGGGTCTCGATCTTCTCTGTCAGAAGGTCCTCGGGGCGGCAGCCCGTTCGGTTGCACGCCTGCTCGAACCGAAGCAGGTAGAAATTGTATTCATAGGTCGCCGGATCGAATGCGGCGATCTCGACCAGCTGCTCGCCGCGAACGAAGGTAGCTACGATCAACTGGTCATAGGTCGTCTGCCGGCTCTTGTCCCCGATGTCTTGAAACACTAGGACGCGAGGATTGAGGGCCGAGACAGTCCGAGCCGACAGCCCGAGGGAATGCGTGGTTACCGCCGCCACGAGCTGCGCAGGTTGGTCGAGCCGGAGCGCCCGATACAGGTCCGCGAGACCTTGGACGGGCGGCGCCGTCCGATCACAGAGGTACCTGGCCACCCGGTCAGCGGCTCCAATTTCGCATCCGCGCGACTTCGGACCCGAACCACCTCCGACTCGCGCCAGCCAAAAATCGTCAGGCGTCGTGTGGCGATTGCCCGGCTTCGTGCAGGCCATCGCGACGAGGGGAAGGATGATGCAGGGGATGACTGAACGAGGGGAGCGCATGAAGCTTCCGCCAAGACAATAGCGCGGACATCGAGTGGAAGGTGCAGAAGGAGCGTCCGGCGGCACGTCGCCCTGACGCAGGCCCGCTCCAGCTCGAGGCCTCCGCTCATCTAGCAGGCAAGAATGACGGGAAGGGAGCCGCGAGCCTGCGGTCGAGCCGGTTCAGCAGGGGCGCTTCGAGGTCGCGAACGCGCCGGAGGATACGGTTGACCGGCCCTTCGCATGAGCGGACTCATCTCCGTGACCTAGCCGGGCACGATCAAAGCACTTCGATATTGTCCACATAAACCGTTCCAGGGCCGGATGAGGTGTAGAAATCAAGCTCCATCGTCGTGAAATTGCCGGCTGTAGATATTGTACCGGGGTCGGCTGTAAGTGTCGTCCAGGTCTTCTTCGAGAAGGTCTGTGAGCCCGCACCGATACCATCAATCGACAGGCCTGCACTGGTCAGGGGGTCATCGCCAACGCCCGTTGGCTGGTCGATATAGATGCTCGCTCGCACGATTCGACCCCGCAAGTCCGCACCGCTGCCGCAAAACGTGATCTGAATACCTGGATACGTGTCTTGATTGGGGAAGGACAACGCGAGGGCATTGCCACTGTGCTGCGGGGCTGAGCCCGTGCCAAGCGTGCCGCCCGGGCCGCCCGCACGCAAACCCCAGCCCTGGAGCCCCGTCTCGAAGTTCCAGGTGGCGCACTTCGGGGTTCCGCCACACGAGACGACAGAACTCGAGCACGTACCATTGCACGTCGATTGCCCCGACGGGCAGCCGCACATCGTGCCACCTTGGCAGGTCTGGCCGTTCATGCAAACGTCACAGTTTGAGCCGCAGGTGCCTGCCGGACATGCGCACGTGTTATTGGCTTGGCAGATCTTGGGGGTACATTGGCTGTTGGCTGTGCACTGAACGCAAGCTCCGTTGTTGCACAGTGGCTTGGCGGTTCCTAAACACGACTGGCACGTGATGCCGTCGGTGCTGCAGGTAGCGGGCTGGGAAAGGTTGACACAGGTCGTGCCTCCGCAGAGCCCCTGCCCCGCTGGGCACTTGCAGGTGCCGTTCGAGCAACTCGTACCGCCGGTGCATCCGTGGCCGCAGGTACCACAGTTGTTGTTGTCGGAGTTCTTATTCACGCAGCTGGTCCCGCAACACGTCGAGCTAGCGCCGCAGGAGCTGCCTTCGGTCTTGTTGCCATTCTCGGTGCAAGTCATGATGCCTCCGCTGCACGCCATCACGCCCGTCTTGCAGGCATTCGCGGGCTGACACGAGCCGGCCGAATTGCTGCCGTCGGCCTTGTTGCCGCTCTCGACGCAGGTTGCGACGCCTCCGGTGCAGGTCGTCATGCCGATCTTGCAAGCGTTCATTGGCTGGCAGACCATTCCGGCAACGCAAGATGGGGGCGCGCCGCCGGTACCCGCTGGCACTCCGCCCGAGCCGCTGCCGCCCGAGCCGCTGCCGCCCGAGCCCTTGCCGCCTGGGCCGCTGCCGCCCGAGCCGCTGCCGCCCGAGCCACGGCCACCCATTCCCGTGCCTCCGGTGCCATTGACACCGCCGGTACCCACGGTCGCTTGCCCCCCGGTCCCGATGGCGCCTCCTGTCGCCTCGGTTCCGGTGCTACCGCCAGCGTTAGCCCCACCGCTGCCGTCGCTGTTGCCACCGCCACCACCGGTTCCATCGGTAGCGCCGCCACTGCCCGAAGCGTGCCCGCCGCTTCCCGAGGCCGGCGTTCCGCCGCTGCCCGGCGCGACGTCCCCTGCGACGTCGATCGCCGCATCGGACTTCCCAGACGAGCCGCCGGTCGCCACTCCGCCGCCGCCTGAGCCGCCGTCCGGTGCCACGTACTTGGGTGGTGTGCCGCATGCGTTCAGCGCGGTCGCGAGCAGGCCGGCAAGCATCAGCACCGGCTGTCGCTGGCGCAGTTGGGAAATCTTGAGACTGGACGTCATGGCAACTCCTCTACACATTCGCTGTCGTTGTTCAGAAACACACGCGCCGGCCGCCGCATCCCGCGGCCGTACCTCAAAACCTCAGAGCGCACGCCGCACCGGGGTGGTCGGCGGCGGGGAGGCAGACCCAGCCCGCGACGGACTTGGTGGAGGGCGCCGTCGCCGGCTCCGTCAACTCAAGGACCAGCCATGTCACCGCGAATGCTCCCCCGGCGACAAAGCCCACGATCTGCCACTTTTGGGCAGTTTTGTAAGCGTCGAGAGGGGCCTGGCAGGCGGTGAGTGGCATTCCGCTCGGCTGGTCAACGCCGATTCCGTCTTTGTCGCGGCAGTTGCCTCCGTCGGCTTTCTTGAAGTCGCTCAACCTCTGCTCGTGGAACAGGGTTGCGACGAAGCCGGTGCCGAGTCCCGCAACCGCCAGGCCGAGGCTGCTCCACTTGAGGACCTGTCGGGTTTGCGAGACCGTGGGCTGTTCCATGTCGGGGGCCGCTGTGATCTTCGGATCGGTCCCGCCCGCGGTTGCGTCGGTATTACCGATTTCTTGATCGGCGATTTTCCCGCGCTGCGATCGGGCGGCCGCCCCCCCGGCAGACGCGTCCGGATCCAGCTGGACGAACACGCGCTCGTACTGCTGCGCGGTCAGGTTCAGCTTTCGCGCCTCGGGTTGAAATCCCGCCGCGCGCACCCGGATGTCCACCGTGCCGATCGCGACCGTCACCGGTCCGGAGAGGGGCAGGCGTCCTGCGGGACTGCCGTTCACCGTGACCTCGGCGCCGTCGGGCTCGCCGGTGATCTCCACGCGTGCGACGTGTTCTTTTATGACGCCGAGCGCGGCTCGCAAGGGATCCAGGTATTTCTTGATCCAGGGATCGGCCGGAGACTGCAACGCTTTTTCGACCAGCGGCTCTGCGAGTTCCCATCGCCCGAGCGCTTGATACGCGATCCCGAGCTGGGCCGTGGCGCGCGGGCTATGGGTCATCTCGTACGCCTGCTGAAACACATCGCGGGCTGCCTTGTCCTTGCCCGCCCTGCGCAGATCGACGCCTCGATTGTTCAGGTCTTCGTCGGGAGCGACCTCCGCCGCCGCAGACGGGGCCGCTTCAATCACGCCTTCAGCGGTACACAGCGCCGCGGATACCATCACGAACGCCACCACCGTTAATCGCCGCGCGGACATGGGTCTTCCCTCGGACGGCAATGTACCAGCGTGCATGAGGAGCGTCTATCGGCGCCCCGCGCCAGCGGTTGCGGGCCGAAAGCGTCCATCGATCGTCGAGACCCCCCGACCCGAAACGCGAAGTCTTGTATTGACCCGTCGCCCGGGACGGCGTTCACTTCTCGGCGCCATGAAGCAAACCTTGCAATGGGGTGTAGTCGGAACCGGCGGTATCGCGATGGCCTTCGCTCAGGCGCTGACGCGATCGCAGCGGTGCCGGATCGTCAACGTGGTCGGCAAGACCGTCGAGGAGGCCAAGGCCTTCGCCGCGCAGTGGAAGATTCCGGCCAGCGCAGGCTCTCTCGAAGAGCTGCTCGCCGATCCGGCCGTCGAAGCGGTCTATATCGGTACGCCGCATCCGTTTCACGAACAGATGGCGCTGGCCGCCATCGCCGCCGGCAAGGGCGTGCTCTGCGAGAAGCCGCTGGCCCTCAACGCCCGGGACTCCGAGCGGGTCATCGAGGCGGCGCGCAAGCGCGGCGTGTTCCTGATGGAGGGATACATGTACCGTTGCCATCCCCTCATGAAGCGGCTGATCGCCGACCTGCAGGCGGGCGTGATCGGTCCGATCCGGCACGTGCGCGCCGACTTCGCCTTCCGCGTGCCGCGCGATCCGGCTGGCCGTCTGTTCGCCCGCAGCCTGGGGGGAGGCGCCATCCTCGACGTCGGCGGTTACGTCGTCTCGTTCGCGCGCCTCATCGCCGGGCTGGTCGAGGGCAAGCCCTTCGCCGAGCCGATCTCGATGACCGCCAACGGCGTGATGGGTCCGCATGGTGCCGACGAGACTGCCACCGCGCTTTTGACCTTCGGCTCGGGCTTCACGGCGGTGGTGACGGCGGCCGTCTATCACGACGCGGGCACGACGGCGGTGGTGTTCGGGGAAGCCGGGCGCATCGTCCTGCCGGATCCGTGGATCCCGCAAGGGGATCGCCAGGGTCTCCAGACCGGTTACACGATCTACCGCGATGGCAAGGAGCCCGAGACCGTGTCGATCGTGACCGACAAGGCGACCTATGCCATCGAGGCCGAGGTCGTCGCCGACAGCCTGCCCGCCACCCAGGCGGCCTGGCCGGCGATGAGCTGGGACGAGACGCTGGGGACGATGCGGGTCCTCGACGCCTGGCTCGCGGCGCTCCCGGCGGCGGCGACTCCGTCGCCCTGAACAACGAGATCAAGCCAGCCGCGCGGCGAAACCGCTCGCGCTATCCGATCTCGATCTTGCAAAGGGCGCCGCAGCCGTCGCCTGCAGTCTTGTTGCCGTCGTCGCATTCTTCGCCCCAGGCGCCGTCGATCTTGCCGTCACCACAGGTGGGGGCGACGCGGCACCCCGGGGCGCAGCCGGGTTGGCCGTACGTGGATTGGTTCACCCCGTCGTCGCATTGTTCGGCGCCGGCCGGGTCGACGCGGCCGTCGCCACAGAAGGGGCCCAGGCCGGCGCAGGTCGGCAGGCACCCGCCGTAGCGCCCATCGTTGGTGCCGTCGTCGCACAGCTCGCGACCGTTGACGATGCCGTCGCCGCAGTGGGGAACGCACACCGTGCGCTTCATGGCGAAGTTGCCGAGCGTCAGCTTGTAAGACGAGCCGCAGACATGGCGCTCGGCCTGGAATACGGCGATGTCGTAGATGTTCCCGACCGTGAGGCCGAAGCGCACCGCCGCCGCGGCGTCGAGCGTGACCGAGCCGTGTACGGGGCTGTGCACGCCGCCGAGATCCACGGCGAGCTGGCCGTTCACGAACACCCAGACGTCGTCGTCGCCGATGAAATCCAGCGTCTCGCCGCCCTGGTACTGGAACCAGGTGCGCACCTCGCTGGTGAAGCCGTAGTTGTGCGGCAGCTTGTCCGCATCGCAGCTGCCCAGGTGAGTGAGCTCCGGCCCGTCCGGCGCTTGTGCCCACCCGCGATCGTCCAGCGGGAAGAAAGGCGGCGTGGTCCACGACCCGGGAGCCACCGAGCTCCACACTTCCGAATGGTCGTAGACGTAGGTGCCGTTCGATTGCAAGTCGAGGACGAGCGTGTCGTGCACCGGCTTTCCGAACGCCGAATCGTGATACCAGGCGGCGAAGTCAGCGGCCGTGGTGAGCTGCGCGTTGCTGGGCGGCGGATCCATCATCTCGGGCTTGCGATCGGAGCCCAGCAGCGGTCGGACCATCCCGGTCACGGCCGTGCCCGAAACCCCCTGCTCGAAGTTCGGGTGCCCACCGGGGACCCCGCGGGCCATGAAGTCGCGCAGCACGACCGGGACCGACAGTTTACCGTCGGTGCTGCCGCCGCCCACCTCCTTGCAGTCCCACCCCGACTCGAGCTTGCAGTCGGCACTGCACCCATCGCCCGAGGCCTGGTTGCCGTCGTCGCAATCTTCACCGGGTAGCTTGAGCCCGTCGCCGCACGGGGAGGTGCACCCGGCGGTGCCCACGCAGGTCGGCTCGGAACGGCAGTCGGCGCTGCAGCCGTCGCTGTCGAAGAGGTTCCCGTCGTCGCAGGACTCATCGCCTTCGCGGACGTTGTCGGCACAAACCGTCTTGTGGCAGGGGGCGGCCGCCTTCGGACAGGCGAAGCCCGGCTCGACCTGGCAACCGTCGCTGCACCCGTCGCCGGCCAGGTTGTTGCCGTCATCGCAGCCCTCGGCCGCCAACACTTTGCCGTCGCCGCAGAGCGGAATACAGCGCGCGCCCATCGCCGGACAGCGCCATCCCGGCTCCATCTGACAGGTCGCCGAGCATCCGTCGCCCGAGATCCGGTTGCGGTCGTCGCACCCTTCTGCGCCGGTGACCAAGCCGTCACCGCACGAGACAGTTGATGTGCAGGGCTGTCCTGGCGTCGTGCAGATCCAATCCGTCTCGGTCTTGCAGTCTCTCGAACAACCGTCGCCGCCCGCGGCGTTGCCGTCGTCGCAGGTCTCGGCGGGCACCTCGACCACCTGATTGCCGCAGGTGGCAGCCTGACAGCCCGCTCCGACGGCGCCGCCCGCGCAGATCGGGGGCCGATCGGTGGCGGGCAAATCGAAGGAAAGGTCGGGCCGATTCACCACCAGATCCGGCAGCGGGCCCGCACCGCCGTCGTCCCCGGGCGCGGCCTGATTGACGTTGGCACAGCCCGCCGCAAGCACCAGCGAGAGGCCAACCACTCCCGAGAGTCCCCACCAACGCTGCCCATACATCGATCTCAAGGGTTGCATCGGGCGGGAACGGTTTCCAATACAATCGTATTGTAGGATGCTAAAATTTATGCGCGTGTATGCAGGGCGAGGGGCATCTCTCACCCGGGATAGGTGTCCAGCGCCGGGCGCACGTGCTCAGGGAAACGCGCCTCCATGACCTTCCGGGATGTCAGCGCGTGTCCACCGAGAGCACCCTACGTTTGAGCCGCGCCCGCGCGGTACCTGGTCTTCCGTCCACCCGAGCCGGTCGAGACGCGAACCAGACCTCACTTTGAAGTGAGTAGAACCGTAGAACCCAACCCAGACCTACCGATTGTGGAGCTGAACGGGATCGAACCGTCGGCCTCCTGAGTGCGATTCAGGCGCTCTCCCAGCTGAGCTACAGCCCCATCGGTTCACGACCGGGGTCGCGAACCGGGCGGTATTCTATGCAGGGGCGTTCGCAATGCAACCGAATACGCGTCTCGGTGGCCCGGGCCTCCCATCTGAATCGGAATTCTCCGACGGAGAATGCGGCCCGCGACCGGGGCGGGCGGCGAGTCCTTTCGCGTCGCTGACACGAAGCTGCGACCCGCGCGGGGGGAGTGCCTTCCTTGTCCCCCGTCGCTGGGGAGAATATGCTGAAGCACGGAGGGGCCAGAAAAAATGTCCGAAGGCAACTCGAAGGACGTCCCAGGAGCGCACGAGCGCCGGCAAGCGGAGCGAATCCCGCTGGAAATGTGGGTCGAGGAGACCACCGAGCGCGATCGCTACTTTCGGCGCGCCGGGAATCTGTCCAAGGGTGGCCTCCGGCTGGACCACACGATTCCGCTTCCCCTGGGCACGCTGGTGAACCTGACGTTCACGCTGCCGGGAGACAGCTTACCGGTCGAGGTGGCGTGTGAGATTGTCTCGAATGCCGGCCCCGAGGATCTGCGGATGGGGGTGAAGTTCCTGAACCTGTCCGCCGAGGCCCAGGCCCGGATCGACGCCTACCTGGCTCGCGTCAGTCCCGAGAAGTAACCGCGCAAATGGGCCGTCGGCCGGGGGCCGGGGCCTCGCCTCAGCCGCGTCTTTTTTGCGCCGCCGGCCCGGCGGTTCTTCACGGGGCCTTTTGCGGCAGCCGATCATACCGATAACATGGTGCACGATGAGGAGTGTGCTCGCCGCAGCGCTTGCCCTGCTGATGTGCGTGGGCTGCGGGGAGCTTCGCGGCCGCAAGAAGATCCAGGAAGGAACAGCGGCCTACAAGCGCGGCGACTTCACGACGGCTGTCGCCCGTTTCAAGGAAGCGCTGGTCTACGTGCCCGACATGTCCCTCGCGTGGCTGAACCTCGGGCACGCCTGCCGCGAGCTGATCCAGCCAGGCGCTTCGTCCGGTGAGAACCGCGCGCCCGCGCTGTGCGCGCTGGACGCCTTCAAGCACGTGCGCGAGTTGACGCCGGGCGATCCGCGCGGCGATCGGCTTTACGTGCAGACCCTGTTCGACGCGGGCGAATTCAAGACCATCGAGCGGACCTTCAGCTTGCGCCACGAAAAGAATCCGTCCGACCTGGATGTGGTCCTGGCGCTGGAACAGGTCTACGTGAAGATGGGCCGGTGGCAGGACGCGCTGACCTTCTACAAGAAGGCGGCGGCCCTGCGACCTACCGATCCCGAGCCGGCCTACGCCGCCGGCACGTACATCTGGCAGGTGCTGGTGGCCCACGGGGGAGGACCGGCGATGGACGCGTATGATCCGCGCCCGCGCCCCGACCGACCCCCGCCGCCCGCGCCCGGGCCGGATGACATCGTGGGCGCGGCGCGGGTCGCTCTGGCGGAGGAAGGGATCGCACGTCTCCAAGCGGCGGTCGCCTTGCGGCCCCACTATACCGAGGCGTTGACATACATCGGGCTGCTGTACCGCCAAGAATCCTTCGCACTGTTCGATGATCCGGTCGCGTGGCAGCGAACGGTCGAACAGGCGGCCGCGTTTGCGGCGCGGGCGGCGGAGAAGCCGTGAGCGTGGCCTGGTCCAATCCCCGGAACAGCCGCGAGCGCTCCGAACGTTCGTGGCGCCGCGCGACGGTGGCATTGTCCATCGGCGCGCATGTGGCGGCGGCATTGTTCGCGGTGGCGTATTCGTTCTGGCACGTGGAGGAACTGCAGCCCCCGCGCGTGACCGTGACCTTCGTGTCGGCGGCCTCGCTGCCGCCGCCGCCTCCGCCTCCCCCACCGCCGCTGGCCGGCGGGGGGGGCGCCCCCAAGCGTCGGAACATCGCCCGTCCCAAGACAGAAACTGTTCCCGAGCTCAAGACGACACCCGTGGTCGAGCCCCCTGTGAAGACCGCGCCCGTCGAGCCGGTTCACGTAGCGCCTCCGCCCGATCCTCATCCGACCACCGCCGAGGGATCGGGCACGGGGCCTGGCAGCGAGGCCGGGGTCAAAGGGGGCGTTGCGGGCGGCGTGAAGGGGGGCGTGGCCGGAGGCGTGGTGGGGGGCGTCGTCGGCGCGGCGGTCCCGTCGCCGAAATTCCTGCCCCCGCAGATGGGGGCGCAGCGAAAATTGTCGGGCGCCGATCCGGACTTCCCGGCGGTCTTGCGCCGCTCGGGCGCGATGTACCTGGTGATGGCCAAGATCTGCGTGGGCGTCGCGGGCGGCGTCGACAGCGTCACCCTGCAGAAGCGCGCCGAGCCCACGCTGGACGGCAACGTCATCGCGGCGGTGAAGGGCTGGCGCTTTCAACCGATGACCGCCAATGGAACTCCCGTGCCCTTCTGTTACTTCGGCCGATTCGAATTCAAATCCGACTAGGAGCTGGCAATGAATTTCACCGTATTGGGTCTGTGGAACGAGATGGGCATCATCGCCCGTGCGGTCGTGGTCGTGCTGCTATCGATGTCGACCTACTCGCTGGCCATCGCCGTCGAGAGGTTGCTGGCGTTCCGGCGGGCCCGTTCATCCTCATCGGAGGCGGGACGATCGCTGGCCTCCGTCATGGCTGGCTCGGCCACGCTGGAGTCGGCGCTGGGTATCGAGCAGAGGTTTCCCCACAGCCCCGTCGCCCGCGTGGCCGGGGCCGGGCTCGCCGAGTTCGGCAAAGGGCTGACCGCGCCGCCGGCGGGTGGCGCGCGTTACGACGTGGTGGACGCCGTCGTGCGGGCCATGGAGCGCATTCGCGAGCGGGAGCTGGCCAACCTGCGCCGTGGGTTTCCGTTGCTGGCGACGGTGTCGTCATCGGCTCCGTTCGTCGGGTTGTTCGGCACGGTGGGCGGCATCATCACCGCGTTCCAGAAGCTGGCCGATCCCGCCAAGGGCGGCGGCGGCATCGGCACCGTGTCAGCCGGTATCGCCGAGGCGCTGGTGACGACCGCGGTGGGGCTGGGTGTGGCGATTATCGCGGTGTGGTTCTTCAACTTCTTCACCGCCCGCGTGGAGCAGCTGACGGTCGACATGGACGAGACCGCCGCCGGTCTGGTCGACGCGGTCATCAAGGACGGACGCACGCAGCGGGGCGCGAGCACGCCGTGATCGTCACCGGCCTGCAAGCGAAGCGGTCCCGGAGACGTGGGGGCGCCGGGCGCGCGTCGTCGGCGGGGCAATTCCAGGCCAACATCAACGTCACACCGCTGGTGGACGTGGTGTTGGTGTTGTTGATCATCTTCATGGTGGTGACCCCGATGTTGAGCAAGGGTGTCAACGTGGATCTGCCGGTCACCCAGCACCACGACAAGCGCAACGACGACAACCGCGACATCGTCGTCGCCATCACCCACCGCGGCGAGATCTACGTCGGCAGCGATCGGGTCGCGCTGGATTCCGTGGGCAACGCGGTGGTGACCGAGCGGCGGCGCCATCCCGACAAGACCATCTTCCTGAAGGGGGACGCCCGGCTGGACTTTGTCGCCGCCCGCGGCGTGATCGAGTCCCTGCATCGGGCCGGCGTCACCGAGGTGCAGCTGGGCACCGAAGAAGAGCGACAGAGCGAGAGCCGCCCATGAGCTTCGGCGGCGGGAACGGCAAAGGTCCATCCAGCGAGATCAACGTGACGCCGCTGATCGACATCGTTTTGGTCTTGTTGATCATCTTCATGGTGCTGACGCCGGTGATGTTGAAAGAGATCGCGGCGGTGGTTCCGCGCAAGGCCAGCGACGACCTGCCGGTTCCCCCGGGCGGGGCGCCAATCGTGGTTCGCCTGGACGCCGAGGGACACCTGTGGCTGGGGAGCGAGCCGCTGGCGCCCGAAGCGCTGTCCGGGGTCGTGGCCGACCGACTGACCCACAATCGCCAGAAGGTGGTGTTCTTCGACTTCGACGACCGAGCCAACTACGGGCGCGCGGTGAAGATCATGGATACCTGCAAGGGCGTCGGCGCGAAGACTCTGGGCATTGTGACCCGCGACTAAAGCGGCAGATCTACACACTGACCCTCAAGCGTCGTCGCGGCCCGACGATGAATCGGGCTGAATCGAGGCCAATAGTTTCGTTGCGACGAGGCAGCGTATACCATGTTACCGCCCACCCATATCCACTGGGCCTATGAACCGCGTGCGGCAAGGAGCCTAAAATGAAGCAGGCGCGAAGCTATTGGGAACGCAGCTGGCGGCTGGTAGGTGCCACCGCCCTGGGAGCCACCCTGATGGGTTGCGAACCTTCCAACACGGTTCCGGCCGGCGCGCCGATCATGTTGTCCTTCGGACCCATCGACCCGGACGGGAAGCCCCTGGTCCTGCTGGACGACAAGGGAGTCACGTTACCGACGCCTCCCCTTGTGCCTTTCCGGGCGATCTTCGATCGGTTGCTGGATCCCACCACCCTGGAAGATACCCAGGGAAATCCCAAGGCCGGTCTCGCCACCGCGCAATCGCCCGTGGCCGTGGCCGGCATTCCGGTGACCACCAACTTCGTCCCCAACGGTGACGCCAAGAACGCAGTGCTTTTGCCCGCGGGGCCCAGCATCACCGTTTCGTCCACCTGCGGGTTGCCGTCGGGGGCGGCGGTGACGGTGACGCTGGACTTGCAGAAGGTCCGGTCCCACGACCAGTCCACGGCGGCGGTGGCCGCGGCGGATGCGACGCCGGTGCTCTCCTTCATGACTGAACCCCTGGCGGTCGCGACCGATCCGAAGGCGATGGTCGACATGACGACCGGATTGTTGGTGGTGCCTGAGGTGGACGCCGGGCAGACCGTGAACCTGATCTTCAACAATCGCACCCCGGGCGACGTGCCCGATCCTGCGTGCGCGGCGCTGCTGTCGACCAAGGGCCACATTCATGTGGTCGCGACCATCGCTGGTCATCCGGTCGGGGATCTGGACGCCGTGGTGGCGGCGGACCCGATGGATCCAACCAAATGGATGGTTTCACCGCCGGGCACGACCTCTGACGCAGCGGGGAACTGGCCCCCGGGCGCCGACATCACGATCTCGGTGGATGCGATGGCCACCGACCTGTTTGCTCAACCCCTCGGCACGGAAGCCTCCGCTTCCTTCAAGGTGAAGTCATGATCGCGCTCGATTCGCAGGATTCGATCGTTGACCGCCGACCCCGCAGCCGGCGCCTGCGTCGAGCGGCGCTGGCGCTGGTAGCCGCGGGCCTGTTGCTGGGCGCTCGAGAGGTCCTGGCCCAGGAGACCACCGGTCGGATCGTCGGGCGCGTGACCGATGAGGCGACGCACGGCCCGGCCGCCGGCTTGACGGTGGTGTTGCAAGGGCAGCAAGGTGAAGACGCGACCCTGACCGACGAAAAGGGCGAATACACCTTCGTCAATTTGACCGTCGGCACGTACGTGGTGCGCTTCTACAACGCGACGTCGTCCACCAACGTAGAACGAGGCAATCTGGCGGTCTCCGCGGCGGCGACTTTGCGCGTAGACGCCGAGATTCCCAGTCAGGCCGCGCCGCAGGAGACCTACGTCATCCAGAAGAAGGCGGCGGCGGTGGATGTGGGCAGCGGGCGCTTGGGATTGACGCTGAACGAAGAGTACATGACCAACTTGCCGTTGGACCGCACGTTTGGCGACCTGGTCCTGAAGGCGCCCGGCGCGTTCCTGGAGTCATCGGGCGGCGTCTCCATCGCCGGAGCCAGCGGCCTGGAGAACGCCTACTCGATCGACGGTCTGAATGTCACCGGGATGGAGTACGGCGACATCATGAACAAGCGCTCGGATGCTTCGGGCGGTTCCAACCTGTCGCTGGACTTCATCAAGGAGCTGCAGATTGGCACCGGCGGCTACCGCGCCGAGTTCGGCGGCGCGATGGGCGGCGTCGTCAGCGTCATCACCAAGTCGGGTAGCAACGAATTTCACGGCTCGGCGTTCATGTATTCGGAGCCCTTCTGGCTGTCAGGCGACACCAAGCAGATCCTGCGCGCGGGCTCGGTGCTGAGCGGTCGGGACAAGCCCGATTACGACGCCAACGTGGGCTTCGAGATTGGCGGCCCGCTGATCAAGAACAAGCTCTTCTTCTGGGTGGGCTTCGCGCCCCGTCTCGAGAAGAGCCACTATTTCCGGGATGTCACGCCCTTGGTAGACGCCGACGGCGACGGCATGGCGGACACGGTGATGAAGGACGGACGGTCGGTCGCGGTCACCGGACCGGTCTTGCTGCGCACGCGCACCCGCGAGCTTCGCCAGAGCTATCAGTACGGCGGCAAGATTGACTACGTCGTGACGCCCGACCACAAGTTGACCGTCAGCCTGTTCGGTACGCCGGTCGCGTCCGAGCACGTGCGGTCCTTCAACGGGGACGAAGCCAACGCCGATCCGGCCTGGGCTCTGCAGGGCCTGCACAAGAACAACACCGACGTGATGGCGACGTGGATGTCGCAGCTCCTGGACCGCCGCCTGCGCCTGGATGCCAGCGCGGGCCTGCACCGGGAGACGCTGAGAGACGAGAGCCCGACCGCCGCGCTGAACGCGCTGAACCAGTTAGAGTACAACGGCGGCAACCTCGGTGAGCTGGAGGGAATTCCGGCCTGCAACCCGATCACCAACCCGGATGGCAGCATGTTCGATCCCTGTCCGGTCGGCGGGAGCTCGGGCCCGTACCACCGAGGTGGTTACGGCTTGGTCCATAGCTTCACCGGCAACCGCTGGATGGCGGACGTCAAGGCGACGGGAATCCTGTACCAGAACGAGATCAAGCTTGGCGCCCATTTCGAATACAACACCTTCGATCAGACCCGCTACTACTCGGGGCCACTGGGGGACCGCCGGTTGATCCAGCTCTACCCGGCCTATGGGCTCAACGCGCCCTGGAACTTCTTCACCATTCCACCCGGGTACTACGCTTCGCAGTACGATCCGGGACGAGGCAACGATCCCGCGCCGCTCTCGGATCCGTCGATGCCGTTCTATCGCGACGCGCTGGTGGCCAACGTCAGCAGCATCAACAGCGCGTACTTCCTGCAAGACTCGATTCACCCCATACAGAGCCTCACGGTGGATCTGGGCGTGCGCCTGGAGAACCAGCGCATGAACGACTACCTCGGGCACGAGTTCATGAACCTGTGGAATCTCGCTCCCCGGTTGGGGATCGTCTACGACCCCAGCAACGAAGGAAGGTCCAAGCTCTTTGCCAGCTACGGCCAGTTCTACGAGGCCATTCCGATGAACCTGGCGGCGCGCTACTTCGGCGGCGAGGGCATTGCGATCCCGATTTACGACGCGTCCAGCTGCCCGTCACCAGACCAATGGAAAGGGGCGGGGGGCACGTTCGATTCGCGCAAGTGCACCACCGTCGCCACCCAGCTTGCGAACGGCGGCGCGCCGTACCCGGTGCAAAAGGACCTGCGCGGCCAGTACCACCACGAGATCATCGCCGGCCTCCAGCATGCGCTGACCGACGACTTCGTGGTTGGCCTGAACTACACCCACCGCTGGCTGGGGGGGATTCTCGAGGATGGCGCAGCGGATCCCAACCTTCAATCGGTGCTCGCCAATCCGGGCGACGTTCCGCAAGAAGCAATCGACGAGGTTACCCGCCAGATCGCGGACAAGACGACCCAGCTGGGGGCGGCCGCGGACGCCGACAAGCCCACGCTACAAGCCCAGCTGGACACGCTGAACACCAAGAAGAACGCGCTCACCACGCTGGGCAAGGAACCCAAGCCAGAACGCACGTACGATGCGCTGACGTTGACGGCGTCGAAGCGGTTGGCCCACAACTGGCTATTCCAGGGCTCGTACACTTACTCGCGGCTGATCGGCAACTACAACGGCCTCTATGATGCGGACAACAGCTACTTTGCGCCGAACGGCAACAACTCGTACGACTCGCCGGACCTGACGTTGAACAGGCGCGGACCGCTGGCGAACGACCGTCCCCACTCGGGCCACGTGGACGCTCTGTATCAGTTGCCGGTGGGCAAGGGCGTTTTTACCGGAGGCGTGACCGGTTCGGCATACTCGGGCATCCCCCGCAACTACATCGGCTCGGTGCTGAACAACCAGCTGGTGTTCTTGTTGCCGCGCGGATCGGCGGGACGGACGCCGGCGATCTATCAGGCCGACATCAAGCTGGGCTATCGGCGAGAACTCTCGAAGACCACCGCGTTCGAAGCCTTCTTCGACTTGTTCAACATCCTCGACAGCCGAACCGCGTTGCGGATGGACGACAATTACACCTTCAATACCGCCGCCCCCATCGTGAACGGTACGGCCAATGACCTGAAGTACGCGAAGAACACGAGTGGTCTTCCCCTCGAGAAGAATCCGAACTTCGGCAAGCCGACCGCGTACCAGGCACCGATTCACGGTCGCATCGGCATTCGCTTCCTGTTCTAGCAGCCGCACTGGCTCGGGTTGGGACCGTGGCCGCCAGTCGGTCGCGGCGACCGGCCGGCAGCGCGGTGACGACCGGCGGGCGGACGCGCGTCAGCTCTGGCCCTCATGAGAACGGGTGGCTTGCCGTGGCACGGCGCTGGCTGTGGGGATGGCCATGCTCGCGCGCGTTTCCTCGGCCACCGTGGTCGGCATTCAGGCGGCCCCGATTGATGTCGAGGTCGACTTCGCGATCGGTTTACCGGGTTGTCACATCGTCGGTCTCCCCGACGCGGGCGTGAAAGAGGGCCGGCTGCGCATCCGCGGGGCCCTGGAAAATAGCGGCTTCAAGCTGCCGTCGCGTCGGATCACCGTCAACCTGGCCCCCGCCGATCTGAAGAAAGACGGCGCCGCCTTCGATGTGCCGATTGCGGTCGGAATGTTGTGCGCCGCCGGCGTGGTGCCCCTGGAATCGCTGACCGACGCGTTGTTCGTGGGCGAGCTGGCCCTGGATGGCAGTCTGCGTCCCGTGCGCGGGGTGCTTCCAATCGCGGCGTGGGCACGACAGAACAAGATCCGACGCCTGTTCGTGCCGCGGGCGAATGCGGCCGAGGCGTCGGTCGCGACCGACAGTGGCGTCGTCATCGGCGTCAGCGGCATCGCCGAGCTGGTCGCGGCGCTGGTGTCCGGGGACGTGGCCAACATCGACGAAAAGCCGACGCTGGCGGCACTGGCTCCGGAGCGGGTGCCGGATCTGGCCGACGTGCGGGGCCAGGCGGTCGCGCGGCGTGCGCTGGAGATTGCCGCCGCCGGGGGGCACAACTTGCTGTTCGTCGGACCGCCGGGTTCGGGCAAGACCATGCTGGCCCGTCGGATTCCGGGAATCTTGCCGGCGCTGGGCTTCGACGAGGCGCTGGGCACGGCCACGGTTTACTCGGTCGCCGGACTGCTGGGGGCGGGGACGCTGCCACGCGCGCGGCCCTTCCGCGCGCCCCACCACACGGTCACGGTCGCGGGAATGATCGGCGGTGGACCGAACTGTCGGCCTGGTGAGATCACGCTGGCCCACCACGGCGTGTTGTTCCTGGACGAATTGCTCGAGTTTCAGCGACCGGTTCTGGAGGCCCTTCGCCAGCCCCTGGAGGAACGCGCCGTGCGCATCGTGCGCGCGCGACGGACCATCGAGTATCCGGCGGACTTCATGCTGGTCGCCGCGCTGAACCCCTGTCCCTGCGGTCACCTGGGCAGCAGCGCGCGAACGTGCACGTGTTCCCTGGCCGGCATCGCGGCCTACCGGGCGCGGCTGTCCGGTCCGCTGTTGGATCGCATCGACATGCACGTCGAGGTTCCGGCCATCGGCTATCGGGCGCTGTCGGAAGACGCGGCCGGGGAGGCCAGCGCCACGGTGCGCGACCGGGTCGTGACCGCGCGCCTGTTGCAGGCCCGACGCACGGGTAGCGACGCGGCGACCAACGCGCGCTTGTCCTCGGCCGAACTGAATCGGTACGCGCCGCTGGCCGAAGGCGGTCATCGGCTGCTGGAACGTGCGGTCGAGCGCTTCGGGTTGTCAGCGCGCGCGATCACCCGCGTGCGCCGCGTGGCGCGCACCATCGCCGATCTGACCAGCGCGTCTGCGGTCGGACCCGCGCACGTCGCCGAAGCCTTGCAATACCGTGCGCTGGATCGGCCCGTGGAATGATCACGGGCTACTTGGCGGCGGCGCGCCAGCCCAGCATCGGTCCCTGCCCGGCCACCAACTCGTTCAGCAGTTGAAAGTCCCGCTGGTTGGCGGTACCCATGCGGCCGGCGTAGGCCACGACCTCGTCCTTCAAATTGCCCTTGGCGCCGATGGCATCGACGATGGCGTTGAGTCCCGGCTTCCCGTCGCGGCCCAGCGCCAGGCAGTGACCGCGCGCCAGCAAGCGGCCCAATGAAAACGCCAGTGTCTTCAAGTCGCGCTTGCGCAGATCGTCCTTCCTGATGCGCTTGGCGAGCTTGTCAGCACTGATCCGACGTTGCGAGGGATCCACCCGGCGCACGCGGAATTCCTGGCCGCCGACGCTGGCCCAGCCAAGAAAGGCGTCGCTCGGGTCGGCGGCGTGGAATTGCTTTTGAATCGCGATCACGCGCGCCGCCGGTGCTCCCTTCGACTCCTTGATCTCCAGGATCCATTCGTCGGGCGCGCCGGCAGTGGGCCCTTCCACCAGAACTTGAAAGCGCAGCAATGGAAAGCTGGAGACGCCCGCGTGCCGCCGCACCAGCCGCTTGATGGTCAGCATGCCTTTGGCACCGCTGGTCTTGAGCGAGGGCAGGCTGCCCGCGTAGCTGTTCAAGATCTCGCGCACCAGGGTCTTGTCCGCCTGGGTGGCCGGGTCGCTTTCCTTCAGCGGATCGTCGGGTTCATTCAGGATGGCTGGCAAGATTTCACCCAGGAGGTTTTCGGTCAATGCAAAGGGCTGTGCGCCGCCCGACAACGCCCGCACTTCGGCGACGTAGCCGTCGATCACCTCGCCCACAACCTCGTCTTGTTTCTTGGACTTGAGCTTTCCCATGTCGGCGACGATCCAGAACCCGCTGGCCAGCCGCCGCAGATCATCCAGATACGAGCCGAAATCCGCCTGGTCGAAGTCGTTGAATTCCAGGTGACGGACGCCGTGCGCATCGACGGTGGTGCCCACGTTCTCCGGATGGGGGTCGCCGGTCACCGCGACCTGTGAGGAAGCGGCGGTCGTGAACAGACTCTCCTCGCGCAGCGCCATCCAGGGCGTTCCACGGAAGAACGCAAAGGGGGTCTTGGCCATCTTCGTGAACTTGCCCGCCACCAGGGCGGGGTCACGCTCGAGCAGGGCGCGCTCGTGGTCGACCAGCGCGCGACGAAGCCAGTCGGCGCTTGATTCAGGGGACGCGGGCGCCCCGTCCCTGGCGCCGGCAGCTGCCCGTGTGGCTGAAGTTCCCCTGGTCTCCACCGGGGTGGCCCGCTTCTCCATGGCGCTCGCTTCCCGATCAGACGCGGGCTGTACCGACCCGATACCCAAGGCCAGTGCGATGGCCCATCGTGTCCGGCGCGGATGACGCCCGGTTCGGGAGTCGGAGCCTCTGGTCAGGGCGCGGGCATTGATCGTGGCCTCGCCTTGCAGGGTGAGGGCGCCGTACGTCTGGGCGGGGCGTCGACTGGTTGCCATGCATCCCTTTCATTTCCATTCTTATCCGACTTTGGTGTGACTTTGTCCGACTTGGTGCCATTCAATCAAAGCACCGTCGGGATCGCGGCTGCCACGCGGTAGTATGCGGACCCCATGACAGCGTCACCGGAGGAGATCCTGGCGATGGTCTGCTTCGCCCGCGTCGTGGAGGCGAAGTCCTTCACGGGGGCCGCCCGCAAGCTGGGCGTGTCGAAGTCGGTGGTCAGCGCACGTGTCTCGTCGCTGGAGGAACGGCTGGGCGTCCGGCTGTTGCAGCGGACCACGCGCAAGCTGGCGTTGACACCGGACGGGCTGGCGCTGCACGAACATTGCGCACGCCTGCTGGCCACCGCCGACGACGCAGCCGCGACGATGGCGGGCGCGGGGGACACGCCCCGGGGCTTGCTGCGCATCAACGCGCCGGTCGTGTTCGCCGAGGACTATCTGGTACCCGCCATGGCTGCCTTTCTGGAACGCTTTCCCGACGTGCGGATCGAGATCACCCTCAGTGACACGTTCATCGATCTGGTGGATCAAGGCATCGACGTGGCGATCCGCGTGGCGTCGCGCCTGCAGGGCGCCGGCCTGGCGGCGCGCAAGCTGGCCACCGACCAGACCCTGCTGGTCGCCGCCGAAAGCTATCTCGCGCGGCGGGGCACACCCGCTGTGCCCGAAGATTTGCCGCACCACGATTGCCTGCAGTACGCGCTGCTGAAGATGTCGCAGGAATGGCGCTTTCGGGGGCCGAGGGGACGGTCGCCCGAGGTGACGGTTCCCCTGCTCCCGCGGTTCAGCGCCGAAAGTGGCGCCGTCCTTCGGCGGGCGGTGCTGGCCGGGATGGGATTGGCGGTCTTGCCCACCTTCATGATCGCGGACGACCTGGCGGCGGGGAGGTTGCGCCGCGTGGTGCCGGCGTTCCTTCCCACCCGCCTGGGGATCTACGCGGCCTATCCGCAGGGCAAGCGCGTGCCCAGCAAGACCCGCGCGTTCGTCGACGCGCTGGCGGCGCATTTTCGGGTTCCGCGCTGGCCCGGCTGATTGTTCGCCTGACAGAACAGTGTGGTCCGACCTTCGCGGCTAACCCCGCGGCGGCGGTGGCGTTACCTATTCGACGTCGGGCACGGAGCCTGACCCAGAAAGGAAACATCCATGATCACTCTCGACTCTGCTCAATCCGTTCGCGTTCCGGCTGCCTCGGCGGCCACTCCTCGCTCCCCCGCCGGCCGTGCCGTAGTGGGGCGCGCGCTCGATACAGCCCATGAACCGTCGGCGACCTTTGCCCGGCTGGCGGTGGCGTTGTTGCTGTTCCCGCACGGCGCCCAGCACGCGCTGGGGTGGTTCGGCGGCTACGGCTTTCAGGGCACGCACGGTTGGATGACGAAGACGCTGGGCTTTCCGTCGGCGCTGGCGGCCGCCGCCATTCTGACCGAGATCGTCGCGCCGTTCGCCCTGTTGCTGGGCCTGGGCGGCCGCCTGGCGGCACTGGGGGTGATCGGGATCATGCTTGGCGCCATCAGCACCCACTGGGCAAACGGGTTCTTCATGAACTGGTTTGGTGCCTTGCCGACGGGCCAGGAAGGCTTCGAGTACCACCTGCTGATGATTGCGCTGTGCTTGGTGGTCGTGGCCAAAGGCAGCGGTGCCTGGTCGCTCGATCGACGCTGGGCTGCTCGCCACGGCTGATCGTCCGTGTCAAATAAACAAGCGGTCGAGGCGGGACAGTCCGTCGAGCGTGACGAAGCGACACAATGTTCTTCTTGGCGAAACGCGGCGGAAACCGGCGACGTGCACACTGATATCCGTGGTGACGCCCATCAAGTCAGCCGCGGCGATGTTCGTCCACGAGCGCGGCAACCGGAGCCTCGACGGGCTGTTTCGCCTGATCGAAGTCGCCGGGCAGCCGTGGCCCCTGGCGGACGTGCTGTCGGCCATGTGCGAACAGGTGGCCGCCATCGCCGGCGCGGACGTGGCCAGCATCTATGTCCGCGACGATGTGGCGGGCGATCCCGGCTTCACCCTGTGCGCGAATGTCGGTTTCCCCGCCGAGGCGGTGGGGCGGGTGCGCTTGCGGGTGGGCGAAGGCATCGTCGGTTTCGTGGCCGAGCGGGCGCGTCCCGTCTCGGTGGACATGGCCGAGCGCGATGAACACTTCAAGTACGTGCCCGGGCTGGGCGAGGAACGCTTCCCCGCCTTGCTGGCCGTTCCGGTCATGCGCGGCGCCGCCAGCGCCGCCGCGGTTCTGGTGCTGCAGCGAACGGCGGCGGCCATCTTCACCCCCGAAGAGGTGGTACTTGCGACCGCGCTGGCCGCGGTGACCAGTCACGCGCTGGAACGCGCGGAGGCGCGCGATCGCGAACGCGAGCGTGACAGCCACCGAACGGTGGCACGCCTGAGCGGCGTGGCGCTGTCCGGCGAAGCCGGCATGGGACGCGCCGAGATTCTCCCCACCCTGGCCGCGCTGGCGGGGTCGTCGCCGCTGTCGCCGGGGCGCGTTTCGTTTGAAACCATCGCGCGCCGCCTACACGCCGAGCTGGACCGCGTTCGAGCGCACGTGGGGCGGGCCTTCGCGGGCGAGCTGACCACCCTGGGATTGCTGTTGGACGATCGGCGGTTCGGCGACGGCGTCGAAGCCGCCACCGCCGCTGCCGATCCCTGGAAGGCGCTCAGCGAGCTGACCCGCGAGTATGCGCGGGTGCCATTTCGTACGGGCGGCGGCGATCAGACGGCCGCCGATCTGATGCTCGATCGCGCGTCGGCGATCGAGGATCTCTGCGTCCTGGTCCATGCGACCCTGTCGGGGCGACCGCTGGTGCGCCCGGGGTCGATCGTCGTGGCTGAACGGCTTCGCGTCTTCTCGGCGCTGGCCGCCATCGCCAGCGGTGCATCGGCGTTCGTGCTGGAGACGGCGCTGTCGCCCACCGGTCTGGTCGCCGAGATCGTTCGTCTGTCCGGCCGACCGTTGCTGTCCCAGGTGGAAGGTGTCTTCGCGTGGATTCGTCCCGGCGATCTGCTGGTGGTCGACGCCGAGACCAGCAGCGTGCGGGTGAATCCCGAGGCCACCGCCGTCGCGCGTTTTCGCACCCGCGGGAACTGATCGTCCGCGGCGGCGGTGCGCTCTTCCGTCTCGCATCCGCGGTCGAAGGCGCGAGATGAAAGCCGGTTCCCGAACCATTGCCAGCGCCGCCCGACGACGGCCCGCGCCAGCCAGGTGACCCTAACGACGTAGCCAGAACGGGGGGGACAGGAACTGCGCCTGGGACGAACCGCAGGTCGCACCGCCGCAGCCGCCGTTCCCTCCTGCACCGCCCGCGGCGAATCCGCCGAAGCCGCCGAAGCCGCCGCGCCCGCCGAAGCCTCCGAAGCCACCGAAGCCGCCGAAGCCACCGAAGCCACCGAAGCCACCGAAGCCGCCGAAGCCACCGAAGCCGCCGCGACCGCCGAAGCCGCCGAATCCGCCGTGACCGCCGAAGCCGCCGTGACCACCGAATCCGCCCCGGCCACCGGCGCCGCCACTGCCGGGCCGTCCGCCGAAGCCGCCGCGGCCACCGTTGCCGCTCATACCACCGCTCGCGGACCCCCCCGTCCCCCCGCTGCCGTGACCACCGCTCCCGATCATGCCGCCGCTGCTGATACCCCCCGTGCCGGTCGTCGCGCCGCCGGTGCCGGTGGCGGCGCCGCCGGTTCCCGTTGCCGCGCCACCCGTGCCGGTCGCTGCCCCCCCGGTGCCGGTGCCCACGCCGCCGGTACCCGGAGCGCCGCCGCCGGTCCCGCTGGCACCGCCGGTACCACTGGCGTCGATGCCGCCGTCGGTCGACTGACAGGTTCCCGCGGGCGCTCGGGTGATGCTCAAGGTGACCGGACCGACCGACGCTCCCGCGGTGACGCCCTTGACGTCCACCGACCCCGAGCCGATGAAACAGTGACCATCGTCGACGGTGCCAGTGACGCGCACCGTTCCCGAGATCCCGTCGGGGACGAACAGCCCCGCCTTGAAGGGCTTCGTCGCGTCGATGTTGACGTGGGGAAACAAACGGTCGATCGACTCGTTCACCTTGAGCCGCAGCGTGGTGTCCTGGAACGACGTTTGGTTGCCCACCACGTCGATGTTGATCAAGGCCCTGTCGTCACTGCAGGATCCGAAGGCCAACCACCCACTCGCCAGCACTCCCAGCGGCGACACCCGAACCATCCACCCAACCAAGGGCCGCGAACTCGAGGGGCGCATCGTCAGCGGCGAACGTTATCATGCTTCCCGGCGGGGAGCTGCGAGGAGGCCCGCGCCAATTTCCGGACCCGCCTGACATCGCTGTCCTCGGTATAGGTGTTGCCCACGCGCGGAAGTTGGATACATTCCCTCCCCGCGCCTTCGCGCCCGCCGGAAGGGAATTGAAAAAAAATGCCGCGATTTTTGGGCCTGGATTCCAGTACGCAGAGTCTCTCTGCGATCCTGATCGACACCGACAGCGGTCAAGTCGTCGCCAATCACAGCGTGGCCTTCGGCGAGCGGTTGCCGGGCTATGGTTCGCCCCGGGGCTTTCTGCCCAATCCCGATCCGCAGGTCGTGCAAAGCGATCCGCTGATGTGGGTCGAGGCGCTGGAGCTGGTGCTCGGCGACATGCGCGCCGCGGGCGTCAGCTTCGCGGACGTGCGCGGCATCAGCGGGGCGGGCCAGCAGCACGGCTCGGTCTACCTGCAGCGCTCCTTCGACACGATCGGCGACTGGTCCACGACAGCCTCGCTGCGCGATCAGGTGGCGCCGCTCTTGTCCCGCAAGGTCTCGCCGATCTGGATGGACAGCTCGACCGGCGCGGCTTGCGCGGAGATCGCGGCCGCCGTCGGGGGCGATGCGCGCGTGGTCGCGCTGACGGGCTCGCGTGCCATCCCGCGGTTCACCGGTCCACAGATCCGCAAGTTCTGGCAGCAGAGCCCGGCCGACTACCAGCGCACGGCGGAGATTCACCTGGTCAGCTCGTTCATCGCGTCGGTTCTGATTGCCAGGACCGCGCCCATCGATCGAGGCGACGGCGCGGGCATGAACCTGCTGGAACTGGCCACCGGCGCGTGGAGCCCGACGATGCTGGACGCGACCGCTCCCGAGCTGGCGTCGAAGTTGCGCCCGGCTGTGGCCGGGGCGACGTCGGTGGGGACGGTGGCGCCTTACTTCGTGAAGAAGTTTGGCTTCGCGGCCGGAACGCCCGTGCTGGCGTTCACCGGGGACAACCCCAGCAGCCTGGTCGGCATGGGAGCCACCGCGCCCGGCCATCTGGTGGTCAGCCTGGGGACCAGCGACACGGTCTTCGCATCGATGGCCGCCCCGCGCGTGGACCCGCGCGGTTACGGCCACGTGTTCGGCAACCCGGCGGGCGGCTTCATGGCGCTGGTGTGCTTCGCCAACGGGTCGCTGGCGCGCGAGGCCGTGGCGAACCGATTCAAGCTCGACTGGCCGGCCTTCGCGCGCGCGATCCTGGAGCAGACCAAGCCGGGCAATGACGGCAATCTGCTGCTGCCGTTTTTCGTCCCCGAGATCACCCCGCGCCTGGCGATGCCCGCCGAGCGCTGGCTGGGGACGCCCTCTTTCGTGGCAGGCAAGGACCCCGCCGCCGCCGCGCGGGCGGTGGTCGAGGCCCAGGCGCTGAACCTGCGCTTGCACTCGGCTTTCATCGGGGAATCGGTGGACACCGTCCTGGTCACCGGCGGGGCGTCGCAGAATGCCGGCGTGCTGCGGGTGCTGGCGGATGTGTTCCAGGCCCGCATCGTGCCCCTGGCGGTGGCGAACTCCTCGGCGCTGGGCGGGGCGCTGCGGGCTGCGCAAGCGGTGGCCGGGACCCCCTGGTCGGACCTGTTCGCCCGGTTCTCGGCGCCCGACGCGACGCGCGCCGTCGAGCCCGATCCGCGCACGCGCGCGACCTACACAGAACTAGGGGCAGCTTTCGAAAAACAAATCACAGACCTGGTGGCGTCACCATTTGTTAAAGGGTAAAAGAAACTGATGTCAGCACCATCCTTCGAGTCTCCGTTCAAAGGGATTGAACCCGTCCGCTTCGTTGGGCCCGAGTCCAACGCTCCGCTGGGCTTTCGTTACTACGACAAGGACCGTCTGGTTCGCGGCAAGCGTATGGAGGATCACCTGCGCATGGCCGTCTGCTACTGGCACACCTTCGTGTGGAACGGCTTCGACGTGTTCGGCGCCGGTACGTTCGGTCGTTCATGGCACCGCGAGGGCGTCGATCCGATCACTTTGGCCGAGCAGAAGGCGGCGGTGGCGTTCGAGTTGTTCGAGAAGCTCGGGGTTCCGTTCTTCACCTTTCACGATCGCGACGTGGCGCCCGAGGGCGGATCGCTGGCCGAGACCAACGAGATCCTGGACCGCATCGGCAATAGCCTGGCGTCGCACATGCAGCGCACCAAGGTGAAGCTGTTGTGGGGCACGGCCAACTTGTTCTCGCACCCGCGCTTCATGTCGGGTGCATCGACCAATCCGGATCCGGAAGTCTTCGCCTTCGCCGCTGCGCAGGTGAAGAAGGCGCTAGAGCTGACCCACAAGCTGGGCGGTCAGAATTACGTCCTGTGGGGCGGTCGCGAAGGCTACGAGACGCTGCTGAACACCGACATGAAGCGTGAGATGGACCAGATGGGTCGTTTCATGAATCTGGTGGTCGAGCACAAGCACAAGATCGGCTTCACCGGCCCCTTGCTGATCGAGCCGAAGCCGCGGGAACCCACCAAGCACCAGTACGACTACGACACGGCGACTGTGCACGCGTTCTTCCAGAAGTATGGCCTGTCGCCCAAGGACTTCGGCGTCAACATCGAGGCCAACCACGCCACGCTGGCGGGGCACAGCTTCGAGCATGAGGTGGCCTACGCGATCGCCAATGGTGTGTTCGGCAGCATCGACATGAACCGCGGCGACGCGCAGTTGGGCTGGGACACCGACCAGTTCCCGAACGACCTCAATGAGCTGGTGCTGGTCATCGCGCGCATCGTGCAGGCGGGCGGTCTGACCACCGGTGGATTCAACTTCGACGCCAAGGTCCGCCGCCAGAGCAACGATCCGATCGATCTGTTCCACGCGCACGTGGGCGGCATGGACAACCTCGCCCGCGCGCTGTTGATCGCGGACAAGATGCTGGCCGATGGCAAGCTGCAAGGCTTCGTCGACGAGCGCTACGCGGGCTGGAACACCGGCCTCGGCAAGGACATCACCGGCGGCAAGCTGTCGCTGGCGCAGCTCTCGGACCACGTGCTGGCGAACAAGCTGGACCCGAAGCCGCGTTCTGGCCGGCAAGAGATGCTCGAGAATCTCGTCAATCGCTACCTGTAGTCGCGGCTGAGATAGGTTTTCGAGCCGCGTGACGGGCTGGGTGATCCTCGGCGTAGGGGCGGTGCTGGTGGGTGCGGGCGTTCTCGCGCGCATCGGCAAGCACCGCCGCCTGTTCGCCGACGAGCACTTCATGGAGGTCGCCCAGGCGGCATCCCGCCTGAAGCAGGCTGCCCTGGCTGACCTTCAGTTCCCCAGCCCCGTCGCGAATCCGGGGGACGATCCGCGCGCGCTGCTGACGGGGCGGGGGCTGGCCGTGGTTTATACGGTCGTCCAGCAGGAGCAGCAGTACGTCCACCATTGCTCGGTCAGCCTGGTAGACGGCGTCACCGCGAACGCCATCGGCGGCACGTTCCTGATCTTCGCCGCCACGTTCCTGGGACTGCCGGCGGACGCCATGACCTACCAGATCGGAGCCTCGACGGTCCATCATGGCGAGCTGGTCGTCGGCGCCGAGGACCACGCGGCCATCGCGTCGCGGCCGGTGCCAGCGGCATCGCTCGAGAACGTGCAGGCGATCCGCCTGGCGTCGTTCAACGCCCGCCGCAGCCTGGCCTGGCATTCGAGCCGAACGCCGCCTACGCGCTGACGATACGGACCGAGCGGACCGACGTCTCCATGGCCAGCAGCACCGCGCCCGTCAGCTCGGCCTTGTCGCCCAGCGCCGACGGCACGATGGCTACCCCGTGCGGCAACAGGGCATGCCGCGCCACCGAGCCGCGCACCTCGCGCAGCAGCGCTTCGCCCGCCATGGCGACCGGGCCGCCCAGAACGATCATCTCCGGGTTCAGCACGTTCAGCAGGAACGAGATGCCGCGTCCCAGGTGCTCCCCCGCATCGGCCAGGATGCGCAACGCCGTGGCGTCGCCAGCGGCTGCCGCCGCGCCGATGGCCGCGCCGTCGACGGGGACGGGCAGACTGGCCAAGGTCGTCGGCTGGCCGCTCTCGACGGCGTCACTGACGGCGCGGCTGAGCGCCATCGACGAGGCCATCGTCTCGAGGCAGCCGCGGCGCCCGCAGGCGCAGACAGGGCCATCTTCGACGACCGGGCAATGACCGATTTCGCCCGAGAACCCGCCCTGGCCATAGAACAGCTGACCGTCGATCACCACACCCGAGCCGACGCCGCTGCCGACGTAGACCCAAACGAAGGACCGGGCGCCGCGGGCCACGCCCAGGCGGCCCTCCGCCACGGCCGCCGCCTGGGTGATGTTGTTGACCACCACCGGGGCCCGCAGCTCGTCGGCCAGCGCGTCGCGCAGGGCAAAGTCCCGCCACCCCAGGTTGGGCGCCAGCACGCACACCCCCGAGGCGTGATCGACCAGGCCCGGAACGGTGGCGCCGATGCCCTCGACGCGGGCCCGCGGCACCTTTGCCGCTTGCAGCGCCTCGGCCACCAGCGCGCGGACGGCGGCCATCGAGCCGCCGGGATCGCCGTGAATCGAGGGGCGACCGCGCACCAGGCGGATGATGCCGCGCGCGTCGGCGACGGCCACGGTGGTGAAACGGACGCCGAAGTGAACGCCCAGGTATGCCGACCGGGCGTCGTTGAATTCCAGCAGGCGGGCGGGGCGACCCCCACCGGACACGGACTCTCCGAACCCGACCTCGCGCACCACGCCTTCGTCCAGTAGATCGAAGATGATGGTCGAGACCGTCGGCTTGGTGAGCTTGGAGCGCCGCGCCAGCTCGGTTCGCGAGATGCGCCCGCCTTTACGAACCAGGTCGACGATGATCGACCGATTCACTTGCCGGATGGCGTTGTTGTCACCTTTTTTCAGCATTTCCGACGGGACCGAGGGAGGCTAATGCGGGCGCCTCTGGAAGACAAGCCTCGAAAATTGCGGTGGACCGACGGCGCCAGAGGCTCTACGCTACTCCCCGCTTTGCGACGAGCCCTCCAAATCGCCGGCCTGGGCCTTTCCGCCATGGTTTCCGCCTGCGCCGCCGCGCCGGAGCATCCGACCTGGGACGACGACGTGCGGCCGCTGATGGTGGCCCGGTGTATCCGCTGCCATAGCGACCCCGGTCAGGTCGATCCGCTGTCCGCCAAGACGGGTCTGACGATGCTCGACAAACCTGCCATACCCTCGTTTGACTACGTCTATTTCAACGACCTCGAGGCCTCTTCCGCGAAGAGTTTCTTGGAGGCGCTACCCGCTTACATTCGTGGCAAAGCCCCTTTCACGCGGATGCCGCCCCCCCCGGCCGCTGCGCTGGAAGACTGGGAACTCAAGACGTTCGAAAACTGGGCCAAGAATCCTCGCTAGCTCGGCCAGCCTCAGCGCCGCGCTTCGGCGCTAGACGTCGAAGATCAACGCCGCCGTCTTCTTCCAGCCGGGACGGGCCAGCATCCGTTCCAGCCACCCCGCCACGGCCGGTGTGGGGGACAGATCGAAGCCACCCTCGGCGACCAGCCACAGGTGGGACGAATACGCGATGTCCGCCAGCGAGAACTGGTCCTCCAGCCATTCGCGCCCGCGCAGGGCTTCTTCCAGCACCGGCAGGTAGCGGCGTAGCTCGACCGTTGCGGCTTCGACGTCGCGCGGGTCGACCGGCTTTACCTTCCAGAAGTCCTTCATCCGCTGGTTGGTCGCAACCATCAGCGTCCGGACCGCCGGGCTGACGTGCCCGGCCTGGAAGAACAGCCAGCGCATCATCGACGCGCGTCCCGCGGCCGACGTCGGGATCAGGCGCGCCTCGGGGTGTTGCTCGGCCACGTACAGGTTGATCGCGTTCGATTCCCACAAGCGGACGGCTCCGTCGACCAGCGCCGGTACCTTCCCCATGGGGTTCAGTGTCAGGTAGGCGGGCTGACGCGAATCTCCCTTCACGGGATCGGTGGGGCAGGGGGTGAAAGCAGCCCCCGCCTCGAAGAGCGCAAAGGCCGAGCGGGCGGAGTTGCCCGAGACATGGCCGAAGTAAAAGTCCATGGCCGGCAAGCTTAGCGGGGCCGCTTCTGGTGCCAGCGAACCGCGTGCTCGACGATCGTGGCGATGGCCGGGTACTTCGGCGTCCACCCCAGCGTATCGAACGCGCGCCGCGCGTCGGCGACCAGCGATGGAGCGTCGCCCGCTCGCCGCGGCATCTCGCGATGGGGTACCTTGCGCCCGATCGCGGCCTCGACGGCGGTGATCACCTCGCGCACCGAGTGCCCGCGCCCGGTTCCCAGATTCAGGTGCAAGCTGGGCGTTCCGCCTTGCAACACGGCCAGCGCCCGGAGGTGGGCCTCGGCCAGGTCGTTGACGTGAATGTAGTCGCGCACGGCGGTGCCGTCGGGGGTCGGGTAGTCGGTCCCGAAAACATCCAGCATCGGGCGGTGGCCCAGCGCGGCTTCGATCGCCAGCGGAATCAGGTGCGTCTCGGGATCGTGGTCCTCGCCGATGGCGGCGTCGGGATCGGCACCGGCGGCGTTGAAGTACCGAAGCGCGGCAAAGCGCAGGCCATAGGCGCCGCCGTACCATTTCAAGATGTTCTCGACCACCAGCTTGGTCTCGCCATAGGGATTGACGGGCGCCTGCGGGTGCGTCTCGGCGATCGGGACGGTGATGGGGTTGCCATAGGTCGCGGCCGTCGACGAGAACACGATGTCGCGCACGCCGTGATCCACCATGGCGTCCACCAGGTTCAAGGTGTTGACGACGTTGTTGCGATAGTACCGGCGCGGATTGACCACCGACTCGCCCACCGCGGTGAAGGCGGCGAAATGAATCACGGCGTCGATGCGATGGGCCTTGAAGACGCCGTTGATGGCGGACGCGTCCGCCAGATCGCCCTTCACGAACGGCCCCCACTTCACGGCCCACTCGTGCCCGTACACCAGGCTGTCGAACACCACCGGTTCTTGCCCGGAGGCGGCGACCAGGTTCGCGGTGTGGCTGCCAATGTAACCAGCCCCTCCAACAATCAGGATCGACATGGTCTGGTGCACCCTTTCATGGGTTTCTCTTTACCGCGCGGCCCGCGCTGCAATCCAGTGAATCGACATTCCCGGGCCGCACTTCGACGCGCGGACGTTCCGGAAGTATCGTTGGCTGCGCCATGGTCCCTGCGGAGATCCAGCGCCTGGCCATGAACGTGCTGACGGTCCACGACTGTCACACGGTCATTCTGTACGGGTCGCACGCCCGAGGGGATGCCACGTTGCAAAGCGACGTCGATCTGGTGTGCATCCGCGACGAGGGCCCATCGCTACGCGACGCGCGCATCGTGGATGGTCTGTACCTGGATGCGTTCGTGTATCCGGAGTCAACCTTCAAGGCACTGGACCCGTCGCTGCTTCGCCTGCTGGGCGGCATCGTGATTCACCAGCGTGGCGAATTCGGTGCGGCCCTGCTGGCGCAGATTCAGGACCTCTACCAACGGGGCCCCTTGCCGATGCCCGAGGATGAACGCCGCGCGCTGATGATCTGGTCGCGCAAGATGCTCGACCGCATCCAGGCCCGCGATGACATCGAGGGCGACTACCGGCGCATGTTTCTGCTGGTGCGCGCGCTCGAGGATTACTTCGGTCTGCGCAACATCTGGTACCGCGGCGAGAAGGAAGCGTTCGCGTGGCTGCGCCAACACGACGCGGACGCGTACGCGGTGTTTGCACGGGCTGGCGCGCCTGGCGCGGGCGGCGACGCGCTGGCAGCGCTGGTGCAGACGGTCTACGGAATCAGCCGGACCCAGACCGGCGGCTAACCGCAACGGCCGGGCCGCCGTCACCAACAGTACGAAATCGCGGATCCCGACAACAGTCAGTCTCTCAGGCAAACCGCTGACGACTATCATGAGCGCGATGTTTCAGGGATGGTGTTTGGGGCTGATGGGCGCCCTGGGCCTGGTCCAGGCCGCGGGTTGTGGCGTCCCGAAGCCCGCGTTGCGCGACGGCGGCCAGTCCGAGGTTTGGACGGGGCCCGATGGGCCGGACGTGCTCGCCGACGTTGCGACCATCGACGCCTCCGTCTTCGAGTCGCCACCACCGTCGTCGGGTGGTTGCCCGTCTTCGTTGCGCGGAACGGCGCCGTTTGGTTGCGCGATGAATCCCCGCGCGCCGGTGGACCCGCTGGGCGAGCGCCGGTTCGCGATCTACTTCCCGAACGGAAGGGTCGCCGGCGCCCCGGTGGTCCTGGCGATGTCGCTGCCAGGCCAGTGGGAGTTGTCCGTGAGCGCGCCCGTGGCGCTGGACACCGACGGCGGCGCCGCGCACCTTCGGCTTGGCGACATTGACACCAACGTGGACGCGACCCTAGCGCCCGGAGCTGACGAGGTTTCGTTGCGCGTGGAGCTGTTCCGCCCGTTACCCTGGGATGAACCGTCGACCTTCGTCACGACGACGTTGGCTTTTGCGGGCGACGCGCCGGAACCGGTGTTGACCGCGCGACACAACTGGCTGAGCCCCGTGTCGGGCGTCGACCTCACGGCCAGCGCGCCGATCGACCCCGGAACGCTGACCCAGTTACACGTGCTGGACGGAGTGGTGGTGGTACCGACGCTTTCGACCACCGACGACGGTGCGCTGATCCGGGTGCGTCCGCCACCCCCTGCCGCGTTGCCACCCGCGCGTCCGTTGCAGTTGGTCGTCGGCGGCGTGCGCGACATCATAGGGCGCGTCGTTCGCCTGAATCCGGTGCCGTCGCTGACAACCAGCGCCACCATCGCTGACCTGACATTCGCCACCCCACCCACGGCCGACACCATTGCGTCGTCGACCACGCCGGGATGGCTGCTCAGCAGTGGCGGCGTGCTGCAACTGCCCGACATGCCCAACGCTGGCGGCGACGGCAGCTACACCATCGTGCTCCCCTTGGGGGCCGTGCCTGCGGGAACGAGCCGCGCGCGTTTGCGGATGCGACCGCGTTGCTCGCCGCGGATCCGCGCACCCGGCACCAGCGCTCTGGCGCTGGTGAACGAACAAGGGTTGGCGACTTCCGTCGCCGGCCTGGCCCCTTGCGCGCCCGCTGGCGTGGATCCGTCGCTGCTCGATCCCGATCCCGGCGCCGTTGTCGACCTCCCGGGACCGGGACGCTTGTTCCTGGTGCTGGACAACCACATCGCGGTGCCGGATCCCTACAGCGACGTCTCCGGCTCGGGAGAACGCATCTACTTCATCGACGACATCGCGTTCGAGTAACGAGTCCGCAGGCGGCAACGCGAACGCTCCTCCGGTCACAAGATTCAGACGCCGCCGTCCTTGCCGTCCTTGAGGGCGGCCTTCAGGCGGCTTCCCGTTGCAGCGCATCGCCGAACAGCACGTGCATCAGCTGCGCGGCTTCGCTCTTGGCGCCCGTGATGTGGGGGGACAGAGCGTCCGCGAACTCTGCCGCCGTTTGGAACCGGTCGTCGGGATTGCGTGCCAGGGCGCGGGCCAGGATCTCTCGCGCCGGCGAGGGCAGCTCGCCGATGCTCGCCAGGAACTCTGGCGTGGGGCCGGTGGCCGCCTTGAACAACACTTCCAGATCGTTGTCGCCGTCGTACGGCAGAAGGTTGGTCAGGCAGTAGTACAGCACCAGACCTAGCGAGAACAGATCGCTGCGGGCGTCGACGTCGTGCCCGCGCGCTTGCTCGGGCGACATGAAGTTGGCGTTGCCCTTGACCATGCCGGCCTGGGTCTTGGATGTCCGGCGGTTCGACTTGACGATGCCGAAGTCCGCTAGCTTCACCTCACCCTGGGCCGACACGATGATGTTGCCCGGGGAGACGTCGCGATGAACGATGCCCAGCGGGCGACCGTCCTTGCCGTTGCGCGTGTGCGCGTACTGCAACGCTTGCAGCGTCTCGAATGCGAAGAAGTAGGCCAGCCGGGCCGGCACGGTGTCTTGCCGGTGCTCGTAGTAGGACGCCATCACCCGGCACAGATCGCGGCCGACGATGTATTCCTGGGTCATGAAGTACTCGTCGCCCACCCGACCGAAGTCGAAGGCGGGAACGATGTTGCCGTGCACCAGGGTGGCCTGCATGCGGGCCTCGTCGATGAACTGTCCGACGGCTTCCTTGTCACGGCACAGCTCCTTGCGCAGGCGCTTCAACACGAAGACGCGGGTGAACCCCTCGACGCCCTCGGCGATGGCGGTGAACACCTCGGACATGCCGCCTTCGCCCAGCCGGTTCAGCAACTTGTAGCGACCGAAGCGCTGCCCCGGTGAGCCGTCAGCGGTGACCGGGGTGCCGTTGGGCGCGGTGGGATGGCGCAGCTGTCCGACGGCGGGGACCTGCGACAGCAACTCGGGCGAGATGGGCGGCCGCGCACGCTGCGCCGCCGACGGTGTGGACGAGCTGGGCAAGTTGACCACCGCGTTGGCTCCCGTGTCGACCCGCGGTCGCAGGATGGTCCCCAGCTTCTGCGTCGCTTCCAGCGGCGCCGTCAGCGTCATTTCGCCGAGCGGCGCGCTGATCGCCGTCCGACGCCGTTTCCAGGTCAACAGGCGGGCGCCGGCGAGGCCCATGGCCAGCGCGTAGGCCCAAAGCGCAAAGTCGGCCACCGTGCGCGACACGTAGGGCACGCCGGTCGCGAACGAGACCGGGCCCTCGATGGGTTTGGCCAGCACCAGCACCGGGGCTTCTTTGGGGAAGCCGGGCAGGCGCCTGGCCAGCACCGCGTAAGTGTGACCGGCTACGTCGACCACCGTGGAAGCCTGGCCTGCGCGTCGCGCTTCGGCGACCGCGTCGCGATCACGCGCACCCAGGTCAGGCGCGCCCAGGGTGCCCAGCGCTTCCCCGCCGACGATCACACGCGTGACCGTGAACTCTGAACGGACGTCCTGCCACCAGGACGCCGACGCCAGCAGACTCACCAGCGCGGGGCCGGCCAGGTGCTGGTCCAGCGCGGCCAGCAGCGGCTTGGTGGTTGCGGCGTCGCTCAGTTGTTGTCGCATCGCCGCTTCTTCTAACCGACGGCGCGCCTGGGCTTCTCGGGCTGGACCGGCGGCCGCTTCGGACGAGCCCCGCAAGGTGACCTCGCGATGGACCGCCAAGGCACCCGCCAGACCCGCCGCGGCCAGCAGACCCAGGGCTACCGTGCGGTTGGGGGCCGTCATCGTCCTATTCGCGGGATGGCTCATCGACCAACGGCACGGGCTTTTTGATCTCGGGTTCGGGTGCGGCAACGTTCGCGTCGGTGTTGGGGAAGACTTCCGGGGGGGGCGGCGCCGCGCCGGCGGCGATGGTTCCGTGCCCACGCGTGCGAGCGTCGAGGTGGGCGGCGGCGATCGGCTTGTGGGCGATCACATGATTGCGCGCCGCCTTGCTGACCTCGCTGTTGGTCTTGTGCGTGGGGGAAGCGTCCTGGTCGGCCGGGGACTTCGTGGCCGCTTCCCGGTCGACGGCGATGGGGGCGATCACTGGCGAAACTTCTCCGGCGGCCTGCGGCGGAACGGGGTAGGTCTCGGCACCGGGTGCGACCTCAGGCGGCGGGGTCGCGGCGGCGGGGGCCGTCTCACCCGGCCCGGTGAAAGCCAGGATCAGGCCCAGCAGCATCGACGTGGCGACGCTGCTTCCCAGCACCACCCGACGCAATCCACGCTGGCTGTCAACGGGGAGTCCCTCGGGCGTGACGGGAGTTTTCGTTGGGGATGGCATGGGGTGGGCCGTTCGAAAGGGCGGGTCGCGAGGCTAGTCATCGACCAGGCCGCGGCCAGGCTTGAGGGATGCCTTGGTCGAAGGCCGGTTTTTAGCCGCCCCGGTGGCCCGGCGCGCGCGAACGGACCCGACGGAACCAAACCACCAACGTGCTACCCGGCTAAAGCCGGCTGGCGCTACCCGGCTAAAGCCGGCTGGCGTAGGCCGTCTTCATGGCATCGTAAAGCGCGAGATCGGGCAGTTCCCGGTACGTGTTGCCGGACCGGGTGAACAGCGCGTGTCCCGTGTTCCAGTCCCCTTGCGTGGTCGGCTCCCAGTTGAAGGTGCCGAGGCCCTGGTTCTTGGGCAGGTTGTAGATGACGTCGTTGATTTCGCGCTGCATGGGCCCGTATTCGGCCGCAAAGAACTTCAGGTTCGGGTAGGCGCTGCTGAGCTGCGCGAACGTCGTCGTCCACCCGGTCAAGGTGGCGCTGACGCTGTTGGGATCACCCTGGTAGCGCTGATAGCAGGACTCGCCAAACGCATCGAAGGTCACGCCTTGCGCGAGGGCGCCGTCGATCCAGTTCTGGGTGGCTGCGAAGGCGTTTCCGCGATCGATGTGCAGCGAGATGACGATGCTCGCGTCGACCTCTTTCACGCCGGCCACGGCCGCCTTCAGCAGCTTGCCCAGGTTGGCCCAGTTCGCCGCACTCCCGGTGACGGCGTTGCTGGCCACCGGTTGTCCGTCGCTGTCGCACTTGTGCAGCAGCATCCCGGGCGTGATCTCGTTGCCGAGCTGGACCATGTCGGGGCGTGCCCCGCCTGCGATCAGCCTGGTGATCGCGTCCTGGGTGTAGTCGTGCACGGCGGTCGCCAGGGCGGCGATGGTGGGATGGGTCTGCCACGCGATGGGAACGCATTGCTTGCCTGGATCCGCCCAGTTGTCACTGTAGTGAAAGTCGACCAGCAGGCCCATGTCCGCGTCCTTGACCTTCCTTCCGAAGGTCGTGGTGTGCGCGAGGTCGGCGTACCCGTTGAGCTTGTCGTAGCCATCGGCGGCCTTGGGGTCGACGAAGGTGCGCAGCCGGATGCTGTTGAAGCCGTGGGCCTTCATCTGCGTCAGCAGGCTGTCCTGGGCCGCGGAGGGGGCCGACTCTTGATCGGTGATGTCTGCGCCCAGCCAGAAGCTGGCCGTGAAGGAACTGGTGCCGCCGGCGCCGCCCGAGGTCGTGCCGCCCGCGCCGCCGGAGGTCGCGCCGCCGGCGCCGCCCGAGGTCGTGCCGCCGGCGCCGCCGGAGGTGGTGCGTCCGGCGGTGCCACCCGAGGCCGGGCTGCCGCCGGTGCTAGCCGTGCCACCGGCCATGCCACCGGCCATGCCACCGGCCATGCCACCGGCCATCCCACCGATTTTGCCACCCGAGGCGGCGTTGCCGCCCGTGCTCGGAATGCCGCCGGCACCCCCTGCGCCCGCCGTCGGGGCGCCGTTGCCACCGCAGCCACCCAGGGCCACGGTCAACGTCAAGACGACCGCCCGTTGCGCGGAGGACGAGCGCACAGACGGGCTCAAGACAGGAGGCAGCCGATGATGTTGCGGATCAGGCGGTCGCCCGAAACCCGAGCCGCATCGGCCAGCCGATCCGACTCAGCGATGACGGCCGCCGGGCCGTCGGGCCCGCGGGCCGCGCGTACGAAGTCGGCATCCTCGACTGCCCAGCGCCGGGCCAGCGCGGCGTCGGCCTCGACGTGAAATTGCAGCCCGAACGCGCGCGGCCCCACGCGAAAGGCCTGGTGGGGGCAGATGGGGGTCGATGCCAGCCAGGTCGCCCCCGGCGGCAAGTCGAAGGTATCGCCGTGCCAGTGCAGCACCGTCGGCTCGCGCGGCAGACCCGCCAACGCCGGCTCGTTCGGATCACCCAGCAGCGCAATCGGTCCCCAGCCCACCTCGCGGACGCGCTGTTCCCGTCCGGCGGAATCGCGGCGAACGTTCGGATACACCCGCGCGCCCGCGGCGTAGGCCAGCAGCTGCGCGCCCAGGCAAACGCCCAGGATCGGGCGCTCGTCGGCCAGCGCCTGCTTCAGCAGTGCGATTTCTGGGTTCAAGAAGGGATAGCGGGGATCGTCGCGATCGCCCACGTCCATCCCTCCGCCCATCACCACCAGCAGCTCGTCGGGCCCCAACGATGGGGGAACCGGCGCCCCCGCGAAGACCTCGCGCAGATCGACGCGCACGTCTCGTTCGGACAACAAGTCCGAGATGCGCCCCGGACCTTCCATCGCCACGTGCTGGATCACGATCGCGCGCTTCATGCCGTCACCTTGACGCGCCATCATAGATCAATCGGGTATCGCGCGAGCGCTACCAGCGCTGGTGCACCAACGCCTTCACCTCGGCGTCGTACAGCGCCTTGACCTTGGCCATGAGGTCCTCCGGGATCGGCGGCGCGTCGGCGGCCGAGACGTTGTCGTCCACCTGGCTTTCCCGCTTGGCGCCCGGGATGGCGCAGGTCACCGCGTCCTGCATCAGGATCCAGCGGATCGCGAACGACGCCAGGCTGACGCCGGCGGGGACCAGCGCCCGCAGGTGCTCGACGAAGGCCAGCCCGCGCTCGAAATCCAGGCCGGCGAACGTCTCGCCCACGTCGAAGGCCTGGCCGTGGCGATTGTAGTTGCGGTGATCGTCGGCGCCGAACTGGGTGGCCGCCGTCATCTTGCCGGCAAGCAGACCCGACGCCAGCGGAAGTCGCGCCAGGATGCCCACCTGCCTCCGCTTGGCCTCCGGGAAGAACAGCTCGGAGGGGCGCTGGCGGACGATGTTGTAGACGATCTGGATCGTCTGCACGCCGGGGAAATCGATGGCCTTCAGGGCTTCCTCGACCCGCTCGACGCTGACCCCGTAGCAGCGGATCTTGCCGGCGGCGACCAGATCGTCCATCACGCCGAACACCTCGGGGCGGTACAGCACGTCGGTCGGCGGGCAGTGAAGCTGCAGGAGATCCAGCGCCTCGACCTGCAGGTTCTGCAGGCTGCGTTCGACGAAGGCGGTCAGGTTGGCGCGGCTGAAAGTGTTGCCTTCGAGCGGCGCCTGGCGCTTCCCGGCCTTGGTCGTGATGATCAGGTTGTCGCGCGCGCGCTCACGGCGCAGCCGTCCCAGCAGCCGCTCGCTGCGCCCGTCGCCGTAGACATCGGCGGTGTCGAAGAAGTTCACGCCCCGATCGACCGCGTGATGAAGCGCGCGCAGAGATTCGTCGTCGTTGACGTCGCCCCATGTGCCGCCGATGGCCCAGGCGCCAAAACTGACGGTCGAGACGCGAAACCCCGTGCGGCCCAGCATCCGGTATTGCATGGCCGCGCAGCTTGCCGAAGTTGAGTTGCGTCGGCAAGGCGGGGCGGCCGGGCGAGATTTGGCCGCCAGGCGGCGGCCACGGGGCCAGACGCGCACGATGTTTTCCCACAAGGCTCGACCTGGATGGACAATCACAGACGTGAGTGACTCACGTCGCAACGCCATTCACCGGGGTGGGGGAAGGTCCCCTGCAGGAGGTCGGATGTCACGACCACGTGACGGGCACCTGAGATGTGGGCTGGCCCTGATGGTGGTCCTGGCCGCAGCTTGTTCCAGCGGACCGTCCGCTTCTTCGTCGGGGGGCGCCTCGGGAAGCGGCGGCGCAACGGCCAGCGGAGGGACGACCAGTAGCGGCGGCGCGACGGCCACGGGCGGGGCGCCGGGCAGCGGCGGTGTGACGGCGAGCGGCGGCGCGAGCGCCGGGACCGGCGGCACGACGGGAACGGGCGGCATGGACGCGACCTCCGGTTCCTGTGACGCCGCGCCGACCCCGCGGCGGACAGCGGGCACGATCGCCGAGTTCCCGTTCGATCTCGTCTATAACAGACAGGGCTTCATCTACGGCGACGCCAACGCCGTCCCGGGCGGGACCGTCGTTCCGCTGAACGTGCGCTTCTTTGTGTCCGACGTGATGCTGTTGCGCGCGGGCGCGGAGCCGCCCCTGCCGGTGGACATAGTGACCGAGGCCGGCGTCCCGCAGCCCTACGGCGTTCACTTTTTCAACGCTGAGGACCCTTCGTCGCGGGTGATGCGCGTGCTGGCTCCTCCGGGCGCGTACACGGGGATCACGTTCTTGCTGGGTCTGGCCGATGTCTGCAACAGCCCCATCGCCGCGGGCCGGGTCGCGCCGCTGTCCGACGCTTCGCAGATGTCGTGGGGGCCGCCCTTCGGCTACTTGTTCCTACGTTACGAAGGGCGGAACTCGCCTTCGAATGTGCCGGGGGTTCCGTCCATGATTCACATGGGCGGGTATCCCCGTGTCCTATTTGCGCCGCGCATGCGCGTGGACGGGGCTCTGTCCATTCCGGAAGGGGGGCCAGGCTCGTTCAGCAAGTCGATGCAGCTGGCGATGGACCAGGTCTTTCTGGCCTCGACGACGGACACCACCGCCACGACCGGGGTGTTACCACCCGGCGAGGCGGCGGCGGTCGGCGATCACCTGTTTGCGAACGCCGGGAAATTTCAGTTGTTCGTGTTTGGCCCATGAGCTCTCGGCGCCGACGAGCGGCGTACCCGCAGGCGCTGGGGGTCGTCTGGTCCCTGGCCCTGGCAAGCTGCGATGGCGGCGTCTCGCATCCTGCTGCTGCCACACCGCCGCTGGTGAACGACGCCGTCCCCGCGGGATTCCCGGCCGGCACACCCACCAGCCTGGCGCCCGTAGACAACGCGCTCACCGAGGACCGCGCGCGGCTGGGGCGGCGGTTGTTCTTCGAAAAGCAGCTCTCGCGCACGGGACAGGTGGCCTGTGCTTCGTGTCATCTCAGCCAACGCGCGTTCTCCGATCCCAACATCGTCTCGGCGGGCGTCGATCAACGTCAGGGGACCCGGAACGCGCCGGCGCTGGTGAACCTGGCGTGGGGGCAGAAGTTCTTCTGGGACGGTCGCGCCGGCAGCCTGGAGGAACAAGCCGGCAAGCCGATCGAGAACCCCGACGAGATGGACCTTCCGCTTTCCCAGGCGACCGCGCGCGTCGGCAATGACGCGACCTATGCGCAGGCCTTTCTGGACAGCTACGGCGGACCGGCCAGCGAGGAATTCCTGCGCAAGGCCATCGCCAGCTTCGTGCGCACGTTGGTCAGCGCCAACAGTCCCTACGACCGGCATTTGCGAGGCGACGACGCAGCCTTCGACGCGGCCGCCGCGCGGGGAGAGGCCATCTTTCTCTCGGAGCAAGGCGGGTGCTTTCATTGCCACCCCGCCGGCACACTGACCAACGACGGCTTCTTCAACAACGGTGCCTATCGCGAAGGCGGCGACATTGGCCGGCAGGCGGTGACCGCGCGAACCGGCGATCGGGGCAAATTCAGGGTTCCCGGGCTGCGCAACGTCGAGGTCAGCGCGCCGTACATGCACGACGGCGCGCTGGCCACGTTGGAGGACGTGGTCGACTTCTATGATCGGGGCGGCAACGGCGACATCACGACCGATCCCACGATTCGCAAGCTGTCGCTGACGCCGGACCAGAAGTCGGATCTGCTGGCGTTCCTGCGGTCGCTGACCGATCCGGATTTCTTGGCGGACCCGCGCTGGGCCCCACCGCCCCCGTGACGGATGGGCTTACTGAACGCCGAAGACGCGGCTGATCAGTTCCCCGGACACGTCCAGTTGCACCAGTTCGTGTAGGCCACCGACGGGCGCGCCGGCGATGACGACGATCGGAAACTCGGTGGTCTTGGCGGCGGTGGTGACCCACGAGCGTTCGACCTCGTCGTCGCTGACGTCCAGGACCTTGAAGACGATCTCGTGGCCGTTCAGCAGCTCTTCCACCTTGGTCTTGGTCCGATGATCCTTGCCGTCGAAATACAGCAGCACCGGCGCCTGCGGCCGTACCACCGGCGCGACGGCAGCCTCGGCCACTTTCACGTCGCTGGCCGGTGTGGCCGAGCCGACCGTTTCGTCGCTGCCCCGGATGGGACGGCCGGCCAGCTCGTTCACGATGCTGACGAAGTTCAACGCATGCACCGCCACCGGGTGCAGCTTTTTCCGGTCGGTGCCGTCCAGCTTGTCGTGGGCCAGGGCGCGCAGCTTTTCCTTCAATTCGTTCAACATGGGCGGTCAGCCTGGCCGCAGGGGCGGGGGGTTGTCAACCGGCGCGAAGGTGGCCAGGCGCGCCGCGTGCCAGCGACAGAGATCTTCGAGGCTGGCATCGGTCCCCGCAAAAGCAAACATCGCGCGCGCCGGTGCGGGAAGATCCGCCACCTTCCGGCCACTCTGTGCGAAGAAACGCGCATTCAGCTCCCAGACCGCGGACGAGAAGCCACGCGCGTCCGGGATACTGGCGCGCACACAGGGATCCACATACGGCAGCAGATAGGGTGCGCGTGCCAGTCGAGGCGTTTCATCGAAGGCGTCGGGCCACGCGAGCACCAGCCCGCCCTCGTCGGCACCCAGGAGGAAGTCGCGCGCGTCGAGCACGTCTTCACTCTCGTGGCGGGCGAGGGCCAGCTCGGTGGCGGTGATGTGTACATGGGCGGGGAGCGCGCGGCGCACGGCCTCGAGCGTGGAGCCACTCATGGCGTCGTCGTCGCGAAGCCGGTATTCGCCGGGAGGAATGCCCGCGATCTGTCGGGCAAGAGGAGGATGGCCGGGGCGCGCCACGTGGCCGAGCGGCTGGTAGCCCCCCACGGCAAACAGCCGGCTCAGCGCCAGGTTGAAGCGGGCGGGCCGCAGGGGATCCAGGCTGATCACGCCCTGAGCTGCGGTGACCGGCTCGGGGGGCCCCTGCTCGACGCGCACGCGCGTATACGAGCGCAGCAGCGTCAGCAGCTGATCCTGAAAGGCAGGCAACCGTTCGGCGAGACCCAGCGTGTCGACGACCCGCGCGTCCTCGCAGCGCACCAGCAGCGAAGGGAGCGGGCGTCGCACGGCCGTGGTCGCGCGCAGATCACGCGACGCGAGCGGCGAGCCGCCTTCGGCGAAGAGGATGCCAGGATGCCCCGCCAGCGTTGCCCGCCAGCGTGACCATTCTGTTTCGGCGCCGGGCCGGCCCACGACGATGCAGCCACCGCGGGCGACGAAGGCCGAGGCGAAGCGGGCGTTGTCGCCCCCGCACACGTAGACCACCGTCAGCTGAGGGTGGACGTGCGCGCGCAGGTACGCCTCCAGCCGCGCCGCCACGTCGGTGTAGTTCACGGCTCCGCGGCGATGCAGAGCCTCCCAGGGATCGACGCGCAGCCAGTCGCTGTTCGCATCCGCGATGCCACGGCCAACCAGGCGCAAGCGTTCGCTGGCGGGTGCGGCGGCGTCACCGCACTTGAGCCGCAGATAGTTGTCATGCCCCGGTGAGAGGTACCCGCCGATGATCTCCCAGCCAGCGTGCTCGGCCGCGCGGCGGGCTGCTTCCATCATGGCGAGGTGGCCGGCGTGGAGCGGAAAGAAGCCGCCCGTGGCCAGCAACACCTTGGGAGCGTCGGTGCGTGCGCGGCGATTCGGGAGCGGCGTGCACAGCCAATCCACGTCATCCAAGGGCGCGTCGGTTGGATCGTCGTCCAGGAAAAATCCGGCGTCCCACGCCACCTGCTCGCCGTGCGCCTTCACCAGCGGCCCGAGGTAGCGATCGCGGGCCAGCTTCCAGGCGGCGTTCGCGGGATCGCTCATGCCGGCACACCTGTCAGGTCGAGCCCGGACACGTCCGGCACCGCTTCATAGACCACGTCGGCGCGAATGATGATGCGCGATCCCGCCTCCTCATAGCGGGCCACGTCGTGGCAGAGGCGGTGATCGAACAGCAAGGCGCGCCCCTGGCGGGGAAGGACCGAGGCAAGGATCTCGTCCGCGCGCGCCTCGCGGGCCCAGTCGGCGAAGGTGCGGCGGTCGACCGGCAGATGCTCCTGTCCGTCGCGGAGCAAGCGGGTGGCGCCGCTCTGCGCGGCGGAGGTCAGGTAAAAGACGACCGACAAGAGCGTGCGTCGCCCGTCACCGTAGTCGTAGCCGGCGTCGTAGTGCCCGAGGTGGTGGCCTCCCTGCGGGTAGCGCATGAAGCGCAAGATCGGCGACAGACCGACGACTCGCCAAACGCAGTGGCCGCGTCGCGCGGCTGGCGTTCCCTGGACGGCAAACCAGTCGGTCGGGTCTTGCGGCCCGAGAAAACGCACGCTCGGCACCACCGGCGCAAGCCGCGTCCACAGCTGCGCGGCCAACGCGGGCGCCCAGGCCGTGGCCCGTACCGAGCCGATGCCATACGCGACACTGGCGGGATCGCCCAGGCCGGTCACGCTGACCGGGGCCGCACGTCCACTGGTGGCCATCGCTTCCACGAGGCGCTCGCACTCGGCGCGCGTCAGGACGTCGTCCGCGCGGACCGCGAAGCCGGGTGCATCCAACCGTGAGACGGCGGGGAAGGCCGCGCCTTCAGGGGGGCTCGCGCCGAGGAGCGTGGACGCCGGTTCCCATTCGCCGGGCAACACCCCGGGGGGAGGGCGTTGCTCGTGTCGCAAGGTCCAGCGCTCGTCGGTGGCGCCGTCGGGAATGGCCCGCGGCAACACATCCACGGTGTGCGAGGGCTGACCGACGCGATACTTGTGCTTGTTGCGCGCGTGCTGCGCGGCGAGCGCCGGCGCCCATGGCAACGACGCCGCGAGATCGCTCCGGTGGACCTCGCGCAGCCGCAAGAACAGCTCTGTCTCGTCGTAGCTGGCGCCCAGCATCTGCTGGTCCGTGCGGCCGTCGAACACGTTGCCCGTGGGAACTGCGTCGACGATCGTGTCGGGTACGCCGCACAGCCGCGCCAGCGCCCGCACCTCGGATTTGTGGAGATCGGCCAGCGGTTGCAGGTCGACCATGCCGTCCGACGCCTTGCCGAAGAACCCGAGATACGCGCCTTCGTCGCGGTTGGTGGTGCCGACCACCACGGACGCGAATCCGTGGGCTTGCAGCAGGGCCGCCGCGCCGTAGAGCGCGGGTGTGCGCAGGATGCTGAGCGCCTGCCCGGCTACCCACGCGTTCGAAGGTAAGGGCGCCGCGGTTTGTAGCGATCGCATGAGGGCAGCTTGCGCTTCGCCCAGCGGGATCTCCCAGCTCTCGGCGTCGAGCGCGCGGGCCACCTGGTGCCCACGGGCTGTTGCCAGCGCTTGATCGGTGGCGCCGGGTCCGTCGATCGGCAACAGGAGACCGACCACGCGGCGAACAACGCCCGCGCGCTGCAGCCGTCGCAACAGGGCCAGCGTCAACGCCGAGTCCACGCCGCCGCTCACGCCCACGACCGCCGCGTCCAGTCGCTCCGCGCGAAAGAACGCCGCCAGACGCGCGGTCTTGGCGGCCAAAACTTCGGCGGCGCGGAACCCGCGCGCCACGCGAAGGGCGGCGAGCCAGGCTTGGGTGTCCGCCGGCACTCCTGCGGCTTCCGCGGTCATCGCGGCAAAGTTACCCCAGAGGTGTTGTCACCACCGTGTCGATAATTGGACGCGTCAAATAGGGGCCCTGCATCATCGTGGCGGCCGCTGAAGAGCCCAACCGCCCGCGTTGCCGACGCCGCACTCGCGCCCGTCTACCCCCACCCACATGTCAGGGCCCTGGAGGTTTCTGGAAGTCGGAAATATTCTCTATTGAGCCTTTGCCCGTATGGGTAGATGGAAATCGCAGGTTGCAGTAGATTTCGCCACCCACCTCAACCGGGAAGGAATTCAGATGGAAAACAAGAACCGGCTTTTTTATGGCAGCTGTTTCGCCCTGATCACCACGGCCTTCTCGTTCAGCATCCGCGCCGGCATCCTGGCGCAACTGGGCAAGGAACTCAGTTTCTCGGCGTCGCAGCTGGGCTTCATCAACAGCATGTGGTTCCTGGGGTTCCCCCTCTCCATGCTGGTCGGCGGGCTGATCTACAAGAGCGTCGGCCCGAAGCGCATCATGCAGTTCGCGTTCTTCGCGCACGCCGTCGGCATCATGCTGACCATCTTCGCGAGCAGCTACGCGGGCCTGTTGGTCTCCACGTTCCTGATCGGGTTGGGCAACGGCTGTACGGAGGCCGCTTGCAATCCCATGATTGCCGACGCCTATGAGGGCGTCGAGATGAGCAAGAAGATGAACCGCTTTCACATGTGGTTCCCCGGCGGCATCGTCGTCGGCGCGCTGGTGTCCAAGTTCATGACCGACGCGCATATGCCCTGGCAGGCGCAGATCGCCGTCATCTTGCTGCCGACGATCGCCTACGCCGTCGCCTTTTTCGGACAGAGCTTCCCGAAATCGAAGTTCGTGGAAGGCAGCACCCTGGCCGGCAACCTGAAGGCCATGCTCTCTCCCATGTTCCTGGTGATCTTCGTCTGCATGGCTCTCACCGCCATCTCCGAGTTCGGTCCCCAGCAGTGGGTGGGCCTGATCCTGTCGAAGAGCGGCGCACAGCCCATGCTGATCCTCGCGCTGGTCACCGGCCTGATGGCCGTCGCGCGTTGGTTCGGCGGAAGCATGGTCGGCAAGTTCGACCAGTCCGGCGTGCTCTTGGGCTCTGCCGTCCTGGGCACCATAGGCATCTACATGCTCGGTCACTCCACCGGCGGCACGGCCTATGTGGCCGCCGTCATCTACGCGGCGGGCATCGCCTACTTCTGGCCCAACATGATCGGGTTCGTGGCCGACAAGATCCCGAAGAGCGGAGCCCTGGGTATGTCGGTCGTGGGCGCGATGGGCATGTTCTCCTCGTCCATCTTCCAGCCCATCATCGGATCGTGGATCGACTCCAACAAGGCCGTCGCGGCCGCTCAAGGCTTGACCGGCGACAACCTGGAACTGGTCGCGGGTCAGGCGACCTTGAGCACCATGGCCATCTTCCCCGCGATCCTGATCGTCCTCTTCACCGTCCTCACCATCTGGGTGAGGAAGACGAAGGCGAACCAGGCCACCGCCAAGGCGTCGGAATACGTCCACGCCTGAGACGTAGGCGAGAAATCCGTCCGTGACGGGCCCCGGCGATGCATCGTCGGGGCCTTTTTTTTTTGAGCCTCAAAGGTGACCCAGAGGTGTTGTCGCCACCGCGGGTTTCCTGGAAGATGGCCAGGCGTTCACCATGCCGTCTTTGCCGTCGTCGCTTTCGCCGTCGTCTTCTTCCCTGACTGTCTGCCGAGGACGTGCCGAGCTCTTGCCCGCGTCGACCGGCGTTTCTGGCGGCCTTGGTGTCGACGTCGAAGGACCTGGACTGTGGGAGGTTTGGGAAGAGCTGCGGCGCCTTTCGAGTCTGCCGGCCGTGGCTGACACCGGTGCGACACATGGTTTTCGCGTCGAAGATCTGGTGACCCTGGAGGTGGACCTGCCCGCTGGATCCGAGCTGGGCGGTTCCGAGGCCGAGGCGTGGCTCCGGCGGCGTGTGCCGGCCACCGAGCTTCCTCACTGGTTCCCCTCGGAGGAACACCTCCGTCGCTTCACCCGGAGCCGTCCCATCGAGACTCTCTGGCGGCGGGACCCGACGCCCGCTCTGTTTGACTCAGTACGGGCGCCGACCTACCCTGCTGCGCAATGATGAGGAGGCTCTCGATGGTTTCTCGGGGCGGCGCACTGGTCACTGGACTCGGAACATTGGTCGCATTGACGATCGCCATGCGTCCTTCCGCGCAGGCCGCGTCTTACAAGGTGTTTACGAGTTCGATAGCAGCCTCGACGCTGAATGCCGGAGACGGATATTGCAGCCTTGCCGAGGCCGTCCAGTCGGTCAACCAAGGCAGTCCCGCCTACAATTGCACGGATTTCGAGCCTGGCTCGCCGGCCTTGATCACGCTGATCGAGGCCTCTGGTAAGTCCTACGCCAGCTTTCACTACGTGATTGGGACGCTCAGCCTCAACAGATCGGTCCGAATCCAACCTTCGGAGGAGGGCTTCACCGCGTACATCGACGCCACCGGGACGCAGGCATTCACGGTGAAGAGTGGTGTGGACGTGAACTTGTACGGTCTCAATGTGAGGCACACCGGAGCGGCGAACGGCCGCCTCATCGCGAACTACGGGACGCTGGCCCTGGCGAATACGATCATCCGGAATGGCAACGTGAAGACAGAGCCGCTCGGGCTCGGTGGAGGTATCTACAGCGAGGGAACGCTGACCCTGAGCTCGTGCCAGATCCTGAGCAACGCCGCCAAGAAGGGCGGGGGCATTTTCAACAAGGGCACGCTGAATTCGTATGACACGACGATCAGCTCCAACGCGGCGACCTTGGCAGGAGGTGGAATCTACAACCTCGCGCGATTCGATATGTTTGCCAGCTCCGTCGCCGGCAACACATCCGTAACTGGTGGGGGCGTGTTCAACCGCGGAGAGATGAACCTCGACTCCTGTTCGATCACGGGCAACAAGCTGACAGGGACCGGAAGCGGTGAGGCCTGCGCCAAGAACAACTCCTGTGACGGACTCGGCGGCGGCGTGCTGAACAACCCGATCTCCAGTACCTCCAACGCGTTCTTCCGGATGTTCGGCGGCAAGGTCGCCACCAACACGGCGTCGTACGGGGGAGGACTCTACAATGCCGGCCAAATCAATCTCGACGCCGTCACCATCGACGGCAACTCGGCCATCAGTGGCGGGGCCGTCTATACCGGATGGGCGGGGTCAAGCCCCTATTGCAACATCACCAACGATGGAATGACACCCTCTAACATCGTCAGGAATATCGCGACCACCGCCGGCAACTACAGCATCGTCGATGGCACGATGCTCAATTGCGCGTTCAACGATACGAAGGCCTCCTGCAACAAGACGGCCGGGAACAACGGCCCGTATTGCCTTGCCGGCATCGCCATACCGTGCCCGCAATCGGTACCCTGCCCGCAATAGCTCGGGCCGTGGCAGGGAGACGCCTGCCCAATCCCCCCAGGGGCTGAGGACGGATCAGGACGGGACAGTGCTGCTGCGCTTCTGTTCGAGGTACTCGCGCAGGTGCGGAACGATCTCGAGGCCGAGGATCTCCTCGGGGCGCGCGAAGCGGGCGTAGGAGACCTCGCGGTGATCCACCCGGACGGTCGGCCGCACCGGCAGTTGAACTTCGACGATCGTCACGTCGTCCCGTCGTCCCTCGAACAGGTGCTCGCCGCGGTAGACCTCTCGCAGTTCGTCGGGCGCGACGCGCACGTCGCACTCTTCGGCCAGCTCGCGCGCTCCCGTCTGGGCCGGCGATTCACCTCGTCGCGGGTAGCCCCCGGGGAGGGTGTGCTGGTGCCGGTAGGTGTTCTTCACGATCAGGATCTCACCACCATTCCAGATTGCGATGAGGATCCCGCCCTTGTGGGGCCTTCGGACGCCCCAGTAAAGGCGCAGCAAGCGGTGCGCAACCTTGAAGGCAATCTGATAGGCGAGATCGAGCGGTGTCGGACGATTACCCATTTTCGGCGTCTACCACGCCTTGGCCCCGCGTGGGGCTCGCGGCCATCGCGCGCCAGCGCGCCGCGCGGGTGAACTGATCGTCGTATCGGCGCGGAAGCGGCAGCACGCGGTGGCGTTCACGGTACGGCGCCATCTGGCGCATGACGTTGAAGCCGCAGGCGCTGACGACCCGGGCCGCGCGCGCGAACAGCTGCGTTGCTGGGTGCAGATCGATCGCGAACAGGTCGTCGCCGACGGATGCCGGCTGCGGGCTGGCAACGACCATCGGCGCGTGGTCGCTTTCGAGTTGTTGCAACGCGCGCGCGTAGGCCACCAGCTCGGCGAGCTCCTCGCGCGGTCCCGAGTGCACCACCAGCCAGAAGCGCGTCGGTAGCTCGTGCGCGACCCGGTCCGCGGCGGCGACCGCGGCCGCATCCGGTGCGGGATCGCGCAGTTCCAAGGGCAGGAGCTCGCCCGAGATCGCGCGCAGGGCGGCCTCGTGATCGGCGTGCAGTGGCTCGGCCAGGTACGTCCGGTGCAGTCGTGCGCGGGCGACGTCGGGAAAGGCGCGCGCGTAGGCCGGCCACTGCAGGAGGCGGGCGACATGGACCAGCCGGGGGGCGGCCGTCTGCCTTCGATCGTTCACGCCTCCCGGGCACCCCGTCGCCAGCTCGGCCAACTCACCGAGCAACCCGACCGGGAAGCTATCGACGTAGATCTCCTCGGGCTCGAGCCGTCGTATCAGCCCGCCGAGCCACCGGCGATACGCCGGGTGGTCGTCGTCGCCGGCCTCGGGGGGCGGCATGTGCACCGGCAGGTCGCCGACGACGCGCCGATCGCGCGCGTGGGCCGACGCGGTCACCAGCGCGGCGCGGCCCTCGAGCCCCAGCGTGTGCAGCACGGCGCGCGCCCGCACGAGGTGGCCGAGACCACCGCCCATGGCGTAGTAGAGGATCAAAGGCCGGCGGCCAGGATCTCCGCCATCAGGATCTGACGCTCGCGGGCGGGGATCGCGTCGAGCAGCAGCACCCCGAACAGGGCGGAACGCGGCTCGCTGTCGGCGGCGTAGACCTCGTGGCCGCCCGCGTCCTCGACGCTGATCCGCTTGCCCGCGCGATAGTGGACGACACCCAGCGCACGCTCGTCGGCGCCGGTGACCTTGACCTTGTCGCTTTGCTTGAGCGACAGCACGAAGGGATGGGTCCCTTCCTCGTCGGCGCTGATCTTGATCTTGTCGCCGGCGAGCTTGACCTTCCACAGCAGGCGGCCGTCGGGGGTACGCAGCTTGAAGCCGCTCGCGTCGGCGCCGCCCGGCTCGCCCTTCAGCTTGACCTCGGCGACGGGCGCGCCAGCGGCTCCCTCCAGACGATACTTGCGCTTGCCCGGGCCATGCAGCTCGCCGAGCAGGGCCGGCTCGCCCTTGGGGGTGGCGATGCGCAGGGCGTCGCCGCGCTGGGTGATCTCCATCGCCCGCTGTCCGCCAGCGTCGATGAGGACGATGCGCTGGACGCCGGGCGTGGGGGCCGCCGCGCTGGGGGGGCCAGCCAGCACCGGCCGCGCCTCTGTCGACGCGAACAACGCCAGAGAGAAGAAGCCGCAGACGAGGAGGTGAGGCCGCATCGGAAGTTGCATGGGCTTCATCAGACCACCGTGGTGGCCAGGATGTCGAGATAGCGCTGCGTCTCGGCGCGCGCATCGAACCGCTCGACGACACGCCGGTGCCCCTCCTCGCCCAGGCGCGCGAGCTGGGCGGCGTCGGCGTCGAGGGCGTACCCTACGACCTGTGCGCACGCGTGGCGATCGCCGGCCCGGAACATGAGGGGTCCATCCGCACCCAGCACCTCGGGCATGGCGCCCGCGTCCGAGCCGAGCACGGGGACGCCCAGCGCCGCCGCCTCCAGCAACACGTTGGGCATGCCGTCGTAGAAGGAAGGCAGCACCACCACGTCGACGGCCGCAAACAGCGGCAAGAGTTCGTAACGATCGCGAAAGGGCAGCAGGGTGTGCGCGGGCGTGGGAACCTGGTCACGCAGCCAGGTGACCACCGCCTCGTCGACGTCGCCCACGATGGCCAGGTGGACCCGCGCCAGCGCGCCCGCGGCGGCCAGGGCCTCCAGGAAGAAGAGCGTCCCCTTCTTAGCCTTGAGCTGCCCGAACAGACCGAGGACGCGAGGCTCGATGGGGGTGAAAGCTCCGGGATTCGGGCCTGCGCCGTTGCCTGCACCGACGTTCTGCTGGCGCCAGAGTCGCCCGCGCGCCCGATCCTCTTCGCCCAGGCGCCACCCCGTCAGGTCGATACCGTTGGGCGTCCAGACCACGCGTGTGCGCGGAAACAGCGCGCCGATCTTCGCGACCTGGTCCTTGGTCACCGCGCCGACCACCGTCGATCGCGCGAGCGCGTCGCGCACGACGTCGGCGCGCTTGGGCGAGAAGATGCCGGTGTCGAAGTCGTTGCCACGCACCAGCGTCAGCAGCGCCACGCCCCCCAGCCAGGCCGCGAAGGGTGGTGCCGCCAGCAGCGGAAAAAGACCGCCGAAAGCCACGACGTGCGTGAAGGGTGCGCGCCGGTGCTGCTCCTCGACCAGCGTCCACAGCCGATTGACCGCGTGGCCGGCGTCGTCGTCCCACGGGCCGCGGATCTCGGCGCCGCCCTCTCGCGATTCCACCGTCCAGTCCGTGGCGCGGCGCCCGAGGTGGGCGAGCACGATCTCGACCCCGGCGCGCCGCAGGTGGCGCACGATCCGGTCGCACGACTGCGCCATTCCCCCGCGATCGGGCGGGTAGTTCTCGGTGAGCCAGAGCAGCCGCGACGGCATGGGTCGCTTCAGCTGTCGCCGAGACCGCCGGCGCCGTCGTCGTCGAAGTCGGCCGCGTCGGACGCCGCTTTGCCGGCCCCGGCCGTGGGGTCGAAGCCGCGCGCGTCGTACTGGTCGTAGTAGGGGTCGACGTAGGTGCCGACGTAGATCGGACGATAGCCGTGGCTGCGGTAGTAGCCGTGCCGGTAGCTGTGAAACCAGGCGCTGTCGTAGTCGTCGTCGAGGGTACGCGCCTCCGCGGCGCGCGCGGCGCACTCGACGCAGCAGGGGGGCCCGGAGCGCGCTTGCCAGTGTTCGGCGCAGATCCGGCGCTGGCAGTGCGGGCAGACCAGCGGTGCGTCGGCGGCGCACGGGCGCAGCGTGAAGAAGCCGCGGGTGCATTGGCAGCGGTGCAGGAAGGGGCTCATGTTCGCGTCGCTCCCTTGGCGATGGGCGTGGCGTGGCGAAAGGCGACCGCCACCAGGTCCAGCAGGTTCGACACGTCGAACGGCTCGAGCGAGGCCACCTTGACCGCGCGCCGCAGCTCGAAGGTCTGCCCCTTGGCGCTCGAGGCGACGTGAAAATCCTTCGAAACGGCCGCCTGGGCGGGCCCAGCAGCGACCGCGAAGCGCCGCGCGGGGAACGACACGCCGACCGTGATCAGGCTGCGCTTCTTGTATTTGGTCTTGGTCTTGGTCTTGCCGCGCGCATTGCGGCGCCGATGCTTCCGCTCGCGGACGTCGTCGACGACGGTGAAGGACAGCTTGGCGCCGCCGGCCAGCGCGGCGGTACCGGTCATCCAGGGATCGTGGAAGCGTCGTTCCACGAGCGAGCCGCGCGCGGAAGGCAGGTTCACGGTCTCCTGCAGCTTCTCGGCGATGTCGACCGCGCGCAGATCCAGCTCGAGCCCCACGGCGTGGTCGGGCCCGCATTCCTCGTCGAGAACGGCCAAGAAAGGAACGACGACGCGCGCCAGGTTGTTGGAGAGGTCGAGCTTGCGCAGGCGCCGGTAGCGCAGTCCCGAGCCGATGGCCAGCGCAACGCTTCCGCCCGGCACCAGCAAGCCCCAGGGCGAGCCGGCGATGCCGATCGCGAACACTCCAAAGAAGGTCCCGAGGACGCCGGCCACGGCCCAGCGTCCGGCCGATTGGCGCGCGCGATCGGTGTTGGTATCGAAGCGCGCCAGCGGCGCCAGCAGGTCGAGCCAGGCGCGCGCGCCCATCCGATCGGAAACGCGCTTCTCGGTGAGCACCTGGCGCTGGCGCGGCGCCAGGCCGGCGTACTTGATGGGGGACTTGGCCTTCATGATGCCATCCTTCGCGCCGTCAATCCGCGATAGACCCCGTCCAGCAAGTCGAGCGACCGGTCCCAGGTGAAGCGGCGCTCGATCGTGCGGCGCGCGGCCCGTCCCAGCGCGGCGCGCTCGTCGGGGTAATCGATCAGCAGGCGGATCGCACGCGCCAGCTCGGGCGGGCGGTCCGCCGGCACCAGCCGCCCGTCGATGCCGTCGGTGACGATCTCGCGTACGGCCGGCAGATCGGAGGCGACGACCGGCACCCCGTCGGCCATCGACTCGAGGACCTTGAGCGGCGCGCACCCCTGCTCGAGATTGCGCGAGCACTCGGTCAGCGGCGCCACCGACACCAGCGCGTGGGCGCGCCAGGGGGCCAACTCCGCAGGCGACAGCGCGAAACGCCAGACGATCCGGTCGGCGACGCCCAGCTTGGCGGCCAGGCGCAGGTAGCGCCGCTGCTCGCGCGATGCGCGCGACGCGCATACGACCAGGCCCAGGTCGGGATAGTCCAGCAGGCGCGCGAAGGCGCGCAAGAGGGTCTCGATCCCTTGCCAGGGCTGCAGCGCCCCGAAGTACAGGAGGTAGCGCGCCGGTGCGTCCTCCGGTCGGGCGACGTCCGCCGCTGCACCCGGGCCGACGTCAGCGCCGTTCGGGACGACGACGATCTTGCCGGGGGCGCAGCCCAGCCGGATCAGGCTGGCGCGGATCGTCTCGGCCGGCACGACCACCACGTCGGCGGCGTTCCAGCATCGTTCCTCGTCGCTGCGTACCTTGCGCAGCGTCTGCGGGCTGATGCCCGGGAACGCAAAGGGAAGTTCGATCGACGGCAAGCCGTTGACTTCGTAGACGGTGGCATAGCCGTGGGGACGTTCGACGATCGGCAGCCCGCCCCAGGGATCGCGAAAGTGGCAGAGCTCGAGCGCGCCGTCGGCCCCGTCCAGCAACGCCGCCAGCCGCGCCCGGTAGGCGAGGGCGCGCTGCAGGAAGTTGGGCATCGCTCGCTCGAAGCGAACGATCTCGATCGTCCCCCCGCCCTCGATCTGATAGGGCGGCAACCCTTCGCCCCCCAGCACGTACAACAGGCCACCGCCCGTGTGCGCGAACAGCGCGCGCGCGAAGCGATCGATGTGCACCGCCGCCCCCTTGCGCGACGGAAACCTGTCGAACGCGGCGTAGAGCGCGCGGTGACGGGGGATCAACCGCGCCGTCCTCGACCGCTCATGAAAGACAGGTTACGCAAGAGCCCCCCTTGAAAGCGAATGATTGCCGGAAGACGTCCCGAGTGTCGAGGTCTTGTTCGCCCCAGTCAAGACGGTCCGCGACAAGCGGCGTTCGAAGCGTCAGCGCTCGCCGGTTCGGCTGTCGTTCTCGTTGCGGTAGTACTCGAAGAGATCGCGCAAGGTACGGCCGGGCGTGGGCTGGTACCTGGCGTCCAGCACCTCGACGGTGCTGACGCGGTCCAGGCGGAAGTTGCGGAAGCCTTCACGCAGCTCGCACCCGTTTTCGCCTAGTGTCCCTCGGCGTTCACGAACAGATGGTCTTGCACCTCGACCACGTCGGCCACGCCCCTGGCTATCCCCACCGCCTTCGACTTCTGGGCGGCCGAATCGACCGATCCCGAGAGGGTCACGACCTTGGCCTTGGTGTCGACGTGCACGTGCAGAGCGTCCACGCCTGCAGCCGTGAGCGCGCTCTTGACCTTGGTGGTGATCCACGCGTCCTGGCTGCCCACGGCGGCCTTGTCCGAGGCCTCCTCGACGTGGCGGCCAGCCTTGTCCGCGAGGTCCGTGGTGGCGCGGCCGATGTCCTTGGCGGCTTTCTGGGTCGCCTTGCCGATCTCCTTGACGTCGTCAGCCACGACGCTTCCCGACTCGCCGGATGGTCGCGGCGGCGAACCCTCGCTGCCGCGCCTGCACGCGAGCGCGGCCGAAGCCATCAAGCAGGCCACCGCGACCAGATATTGTGCAAATGCGCGCATTCTCAAAGACTGATCACGATCGTCCGGGAAAACAAGGCCGCCGTGACAAGGCCGGATGTCACCAGCCGTTCCCGCCTGAGGGACAGCACGTTCGGGCGCTCAAGCAATCTCGCGGATCCATCGATGCACGAGGTGCATGAGAAGCCGTGCGCGATTTCGGCATCCGGTCGTTGCGTCGGCGCTCGCCCTTCTGTTCGCCGCGGCCGACGGCGCGCCGGCCCGGGCTTCGGGGGAGTCGGGGTCGGGCTCGAGCAATTCCTCCGAATCCTCCGGCTCGTCCAAGGGGTCCGGGGATTCGTCGAACGCGTCGAACGATTCATCGAAGTCTTCGAGCGGTTCGTCCAAGGATTCCGACAACTCGACCCAGAACTCACCCAAGAACTCCAGCGACTACACCACCAACGGCTCGACCGACTGGACCACGCACAGCCGTGGCGCACACGTCTTCTCGATCGCGCTGGCGGTCGTGGCGATCGGGGCGACGGTGGCGGGCACGGTCTTGAAGGATCGGTCGCAGCAAGGCCCGCTGCCCACCGCAGCGCTGGCGGGCTTCATGCGCCGGCAGCATGCGTTGCTGCTCCACGACGTCAGCACCGCGGACGGCCCGGTTCTGGAGGCCTGGGCGCACGATCTGCGCTTGACTCCCGCCGAGAGGATCCGCCTCCAGCGCGCCCTCGAGGGCTCCGCGGAGCAGGGGCTTCTGCTCGACGCGCTGGATGGAACGATCGACGAAAGGCAGGCGGAGTCCTTCGGGGTTGCCTTCTTCCGTGTCACCGATCGGGCGCTGGGACGGACCCGGACGAAGGCCCTGGTGGCACGCGCGCTGACGGCCACCCGCCGGAGCTGAAGAGGCGAGGGCGCGACGTGACAGCCGCACGTTGCCTGGCCTTCACGCTGCTGTTGCTCAGCGCCTCATCGCCGCGCGCCGGGGCCACTGTGGCCGCCCGTGCGTCCGGAACGCCGTCGCGCCCGATCCTGGACGGGAACTGGTCGGACGACGAGCGCGTTCGCATCGAGGCGGCGCTGGCGAAGCTGCCCGTGGCGATCGTCGCGCGCGCCGCGAACCGGGTCGTCCGGGATCGCCAGGCGTGCGAACCGGATGGTCTGCCGCGCGACGAGGATCTGCTCGACGTCAGTGGCGCCGTGCACCTGTGCACCGCCGTTCCCGAAGGCCGCGGCCTGGACATCGGCCGGCAAGTCGCGCTGGCGTTGGTGTTCGCCTTCGATCGTCACGCGGGCTGGTCCGACGATCCGGCCTGGCGGCGGCTGAATGGCTGGCAGCGGTCGGTCACCCACCCGTTGCGTCCCCAGCCGGAGAACCTGAACGCCGCGGGATTCGTGGCGCCCCGCGGCCGGCAGTCTCCGCGCTGGGATCTCGTTTCGTTCACGGTCGCGCTGCTGCTCGGTGACGACGTCGGATGTCGGCTGCTGAGTCAGGCGTCGTTTCTACGCGGGCGACTCGAGCAACTCGCGCCCGGTGTGGGCCCCGCCGTGCCGGCGCCATCGCGCTGCGCCGCTTTCGAGCGCTGGGCCGATCTTGATCGGCTCGTCGACATCGAAATCGTCCTCGCGACGCCGTCGACGGCCATGGTGGCCTCCCTGTTCGGCCACGTATTTCTTCGCATCGTCTATCGCGACGACAACGGGGAGACTCCGCTCCATACCTCCCAGACGATCGCGTTCCTGGCCGACAACGACGTCCCGTTCGCGGCCGATCGGACCTACGCCTTGAAGGGGCTCGTGGGAAGCTACAACGCCTCCCTGCACGAGCGGGCATTCCTGGACGCCTATCGCGAGTATGTCGTCCTGGAGGGACGGGACCTGCGCCGCTGGCGTCTGAACCTGACCCCCGCGGAGCGTCGCGCGGTCATGGAGCGGCTGTGGACGGTCGAACACACCGCGCACTACGCCTACTATTTCTTTCGTCGCAACTGCGCCACGTTGATGCTCGAGTTGGTCGAGCAGGCGCTGGCGCACGAGGCGCCGATCCGGCCGCCCGGTCTGCTGGCCGCGCCGCCGGCTTCGCTGCTGGAGCCCTGGGCGCGGTCGCGGGGAGCGGATGGCGCCCCGCTGTTGCAATTCGTGGCGACGCCCCTGTGGAGCTTCGATCACCGTGCGCGCCTGACGTCATGCCACCGACGGGAGCTTGAGGCGCGCATTGCCGCAACCCTGGGCGTCGGAACGGACGCGAGGTTGCTGGCCGCGTTCCAGGCGACCCACCTGCCGTCGCCCGAGACACGCGCGCGCGCTTACGACCGCCTGGCCGCGCCGTTGGCCGACGGCGCCGTCGGAGCCGAAGCCGACGTGCGGGCGTGGCTGAGCGACAGCGCGATCATCGAGAGCCACCTGGCGACGCTGGCCAACCTCGAGGCCGAAGCGCGCGCGGAGCAGGAGCGACATCGCCAGCTCAGTGTTGCGGTGGGCGATCTGACGTCGCTGTTGCATGTGGACGCGGCGAGATTGAGGGCGGACGGAAACCCGGGCGACGCCGTCGCATCTGCCCTTGATCGCGCGCTCGGCGCCGTCAACAGTGACGATGGCGACGAACGTCTGCGCGGCTATCGCGCCCTGCAGGAGCTGGTACAAAGCCTCGAAGGTCGCCCCGGCACGGCTTCGATGGTGGATCGCGTGCGACTGCTCGCGCTGTTGCGGTCCGAGGCGCGCTACGACGTCGCCCGGATGAAGGGCGTTCCGGGATTGCGCGACGCCCTGCTGTTCACCGATGCGGCGCAACCCATCGATCTCCAACCCTACGTCGCGGGGCGGGAGGATCTTGTCCGCGTTCCGGTGGAGACGCGGGTGTCCGGTCCGCTGCGCGCCTTGCAGCGGACGAAGCAGAGCCTTTTCGTCGCGCGCGCCTTGGGCGCATCCGAAGTGTCGCGCCCTGTCGACGAGGGTCAGCGCGACCTCGGAACCACGATCGTTCGGGCGGAACGCGAGGAGTACGAAGGTTCGCTCTCGCGCAGCGGGATCGATCAAATGGCCCTGTCACTCGGCACCGTCATCGATCGCTCTGCGCCCGCGACGATCGCGCCGGCGCTGGTGATGGCCGGCGCGCTCTACGACGAAAGGCTCGGCGACCGCCGCCGGTTCGGCTTCCCCAGCGACACCGCCATGGTCGTCGGTCGCAGCGCGGTTCTCATCACGGCGGCCGAAGGCGCGCCAACCTTTCACGCCTACGATGCGCGCCTGTTCGGCTACCGCTCGCTGCGCCGGGCGCTGCCCGAAGCCAGTGCCGTCCGCGGTCGCCTGGGCTGGGAGCTGACCCTGGACCTATCGGGCAACCCGGCTCGCAACCTGACCGCGCAGGCGAAGCTCGGGTGGGGGGCGTTGGTGCCGGTGCTGGAACGGCGCGAGCTGAGCGATCATCTGCTGGCTGGTGCGGGGTTGGCGTACGCAGCGTATTTCCCGGGAGCCGCCGGGGCACCGGTCGGCCGTCAGCACGGCCTGTCGGCCCCCATTTTCCTGGAGGCGCGCCTTGGCCTGGGCGCAATGCCCCGCCACCGCAGTTGGCTGGCCGCGCGTCTCTCGGCCGAGCCACTGTGGGTCGGCGGCGGCGTTCCTGAACGGATGCTCGTGGACGTTGGCGCCAGCCTGGAGGCGCATCTCGCCTTGCGCGGACGAGCCGAAAGCGGGACCCACGATCCGGCGTTGCTGCTCAGCGCACAAGTCACGCGCAGCACGCTCTCGTTCGATCGCCTACCCGAGCGATTTGTCGCGACGGTGAGCGCGGGGGTGGAGCTTCGATAGCTGTAAGCTTCGGCTTCATGGCCAACCGAGAAATCTACCGCGGGCGACTGATCGATCAGCTGCACCTGGTCGTACGGGACCTGGCGGCAAGCCGGCGCTTCTATGGAGCCGCGCTTGGCGTCCTGAACATTCCGCTGATCGACGGACCGGATTTCTTCTGGGCCGACGAGCTCTTCGTCTCGACGAAGGAATCGCCTGCCGCCAAGGGTGAGCTGACCGGTCGCATCCACCTGGCCTTCCACGCGCCCGATCGGGCGACCGTCGATCGATTCGCCCGGCCGCCGTGGCGGCGGGCGGGAAGGACAACGGCCCCCCCCGGCGAGCGTCCCTACCATCCGGGCTACTACGCGGCGTTCGCTTTGGACCCCGACGGCGACAACATCGAAGTCGTCTTCCACGGGCCCGCCCAGCGCTCCGCCGAGGCCATCAAGATCGCGTTCTAGCGCGCCGCGCGGCGGGCGCGGCGGAACCCACGCGCGAACGCCGCCTAGTGTCGCCCGTAAGCGGAAAACGCCCTCCCATGTCGGGCTTTCCCATTACTAGCTACAAAGGTTGGTCGCGCAAGGCTTCGTGGTCCTATCCCCCTCCTATCGTCCGATACTGTTTTGCCCCTAGGTGGTCCGGTCGATCAAGGACAAGACAGATGGCTATGCCTTTCGCGGCTTGAGTCCGTACACTAGTATCCCGACACTTGCTCTCCGAGAATGATATCCGCGAGCAACTCAGCCTCGCCTACATCCATGTCGTCGCGTCACGTGCCGGCTTCGCATGGGAAAGGATGAGCGTCGACAGGGATGGGATTGATGGCTACGTTATGGCGCGCGGGGCTGTTGTGGCCGATGCCTCGATTCTCTCGCCGGTACTGGGGTTTCAGCTAAAAGCCACAACGACGATCGCCGGATCGCCCGATCCGATCCCATTTCCGCTGAAGCAAAAGAACTACGATGATCTACGAGGTGGGCGCGCTATACCGAGGTACCTCGCCCTGTTGGTGATGCCGGAGGATCCAGGCGATTGGATTCAGATGGACCCCGATTCGCTCATCTTGCGCCGATCGATGCATTGGATCTCCCTTGCGAAAGCTCCGCAGACGTCGAACTTGGTAAGTACCACCGTGAATTTGCCACGTGCCAATGTACTTGACGTCGGGACCATGAAAGCGCTCATGATCGCCGCCGCGCACCAAGAGCCACTGTAGTGATGATGGACGATGCAACATATGCCCTTGCCGGGCAATTGAGCTACGAAGACGCTCGTCGCTACGTTGAGTCTCGCGGCTGGATGCGTGTGAAGTCGCGACGGAGTGACGTGGGCATTTTCCGACTCGGCGATCACGAAGCGGTACTGCCGATGGACACCTCGCTACGCGACTATTCGAGCGTGATGGTGCTTTTCGCACGGAGTGTCGGTGAGGCAGAGGGAAGGGCGGCTGGACGGGTTCTAGCGGATCTGAGCGCTGTGGACATGGACCGCCATCGTCCGGCACGCGTCTGCGCTGGAGAAGCGCCTGGAGCTAGCCTGGAAGTCGCGACAGCCATGCTTGATGGCATCTCGCGTGCCCTGCTGGCCGCGGCGTGTAGTGCTCTTCAGCCCCGACCGTTCCATCCACGGATGACGCTCGGTGTGGCGGAATCTTTCATCGCCGATGCTCGGTTTATGAACACGGAGGTTGGTAGCTTCGTCATGGTCGTAGACACGCCGACTGAGGTCGAAGGCTCGCCCTCTGGTTTTGGCAGGGATGCGTCGGCTCTTCTGTTTCGTTCACTAGCACACGTCGCGAGCGCCATTCGTGGTGGTCTGCCAGATCGGATCGTTAATCCGGAACTGGGCGAGCCGCAGGTCAGCGCAAACCTGTGCGAGGCAATCCTCCAGATGGCGCCGGCGAACGAGGGCGCCGATTTGCGCTTTGGTGTCACTTGGTCACCCCTCATTGCTCCCCCCCTTGATGTGCCGGCGCTTGTCACTATTGATCGCCACATGTACGAGCCGTTGGAGCAAGCTGCGAAGCAGCTTCGTCCGACCGAATCGGGTGAGCCGAGGAAGTACCTTGGACTGGTTAAGGAGCTGAAAGGTTCAATAGGAGCGACTGGGAAGACCGAAGGGGAGGTGGTCATCACGCTCATTTTAGAAGACGGTGCGACGTTGCGCGCAAAGACGTCACTCGAACATGAGCAGTACATGATAGCAGTCGTCGCGCATGCCACGCCTGGTCCCGTGGTCGTGGCCGGTGAGCTCCATCGCGCCCGTCGGGGATATGAACTCCGAAGGGTTACCGACATCCAGCACTGGAAGCCAGATTCTCCCGTGAGGTGAGGCTACGTATTGACGCCCTACCGGCCGGACAGCGGTCGCGGAAGCCGCACGCTCCAATTTCGGGGTCGCGGTTGATGTTCCTGCCGGTTGGAAATCCTACGTTCGTCTGGAAGGTCAGCGTCCAAATTCGGGACGGATGGCGGCGATGATTTAACCGGAGCCATCACCGGCGGCCGGTGCCGCGCGGCGCGCCCGGCGCCACGCGGCGGGCGACTCGCCGACGGCGCGGCGGAATGCGCGCGCGAACGCCGCCTCGTTCTCGTAGCCGACGTCCATCGCGACGTCGATCACCTTGGCGTCGGTGTCGCGGAGGCGCGCGGCGGCGAGTTGCATACGCCACTGGGCCAGGTACTGCATGGGTGGTTGACCGACGAAGTGCGCGAACCGTTCGTGCAGCGTCGAGCGCGAGACGGCCGCTTCGTCGGCCAGGCGGTCGAGCGTCCACGGTTGGGCGGGTCGATCGTGCAAGAGTCCGAGCGCGCGCCCGACGGCGGGGTCGCGCATGCCAGCCAGCCATCCCGTCTGCTCGGCCGGCAACGCCTCGACGTAGCGACGAAGCACTTCGACGAACAGCATCTCGCTCATGCGCTCGAGCACGGCCTCGCCGCCCGGCTGCCGGCGGGTCGATTCATCGACGACCAGACGCAGGAAGCCGGCGATCCACGAGCTGCCATCGGCGACTCCCGGCACGCGCAGCGTGCGCGGCATCGACGCCAGCAGCGGGTTGAACGGGCGCGCGTCGCAGCCGAGGAAGCCGCAGACCAGCGTCGTTCCGTCGCGGACGCGCCCATCGCCGGCGGCCACCGCTGCGTCACCCGCACTGACCACGAAGGGGAGCTGCCGCGGCCCCGGGATGAAGTAGACCTCGGTGTCGGCGGCGGGCCCGCGCATGCCGGGCGCGCTGGACATGACGTGTCCGTCGCCTTGCGGAAACACGACGACATCGCCCTCGTCCAGGCGGATGGGCTCTTGCCCGACGATGGCCGCCCAGCACGAGCCGCGCGCGACGATGTGGAACTCCATCATGTGGTCCACGCCGGGCAAGACCCCCGGGATGACCGCCCGCGCCTCGGGCGCCTCGACCACCCACGGCGCGGTGGCCTCGACGTGAAAGAAGATGGCGCCGCGGAGGCGGACGGCGCGCAGGAGGTCAGAGAGGGTGTCGCCTGTCATGAGCCGGCTTCAGGTGAGCTTCGGACTTTCGGCACAATCTCTCGGACGCGCGGCAGGGCGTCAAGGTGGCCAGTCGCGCCATCTTGGGGGCGTGGGGTTCGTGCCCCACCTACAAACCAAGGAGCAGACAATGGAAACCGCCGCGATCCCTTCTATCACCTCGAGCCCCGCGTCCTCACCGAACTACCAGGCCATCAAGACCCGCCAGCAGGCCACCTGGGCCTCGGGTGACTTCGGGCGCATCGGCGTCCAGTTGCAGATCGTGGGCGAATCGCTGTGTGAGGCCGTCGATCTGCATTCGGGCGAGCGCGTGCTGGATGTCGCGGCCGGCAACGGCAACGCGTCGCTGGCCGCCGCGCGCCGCTACGGTGACGTGACGTCGACCGACTACGTGCCCGAGTTGCTGGAACAGGGCCGCCGCCGCGCCGAGGCCGAAGGCTTGCCGATGACCATCCGGGTGGCGGACGCCGAGGACCTGCCCTTCGCTGACGCCGCGTTCGACGTCGTCCTGTCGACGTTCGGCGTGATGTTCGCACCCAACCAGGTGCACACGGCTTCGGAGTTACTGCGGGTGGTACGGTCGGGCGGCCGCATCGGGCTGGCGAGCTGGACGCCCGACAGCGTGATTGGCGACCTGTTCAAGCTGATCGGGCGCTACGTGCCGCCACCGGCGGGGCTGCTCTCGCCGTCCGCGTGGGGCACCGAGACCCGGATGGTCGAACTGTTCGGCCCCCAGTCGCGTGGCATCCACACCGTCCGGAAGCCGTACGTCTTCCGCTACCGCTCGGCCGCCCACTGGATCGACGTGTTCCGCACCTTCTACGGTCCCGTCCACAAGGCCTTCGCGGCGCTGGACATCGACAAGCAGCAGGCGCTGAACGACGAGATGCTCGCTCTGCTGGCACGATTCAATCGCGCGACGGGCGAGACCCTGGTCATGCCCGCTGACTACCTCGAGGTCGTCGTCACGAAGGCCTGATGCGCCCACCTTGGGTAATCCCCCAAAGCCAAGTCCGGATCACGCGGCTTGGCGCTGGGCTTGTTCCTTGATGTCCTTGGCCTCGAGTACGGTCTTGGATGCGCCGAAGCGCACGCAGTTGATCATGGCCAGGCCGACCTGGCGCAGCGGTAGCCCCGGGAAGAACAGATTCAACAAGGGATAGAAGATCAGCAGAACCTTGTATGTGGACTTGATGTGCCGTTGACCGGGCGCGGGCTTCATCAGCGACGGGCGAAAATTGTAGACCGCCTTGAACGGGAGGCGGGCCAGCGCGTTCTCAGCCTTGCCCTTCACGCGGGCCCACATCACCTTGCCCTGCTCGCTACCGTCGGTGTGCGCTCCCGAGACGTGCACCAGTACCATGCTGGGATTGAGGCGGGCCAGCGTCTGTCCAAAACGGAGGGGGGTGTCGTGGGTGATCGCCGTGTACTCGGCTTCCTTCATCCCGACCGAGCTGACCCCCGCGCAGTAAAAGCAGGCGTCGTATCCGGTCAGCTGCGCCTCCGCGTCGCCAATCTCGCGGAAATCGGGCACCAAACATTCGGTCAGCTTGGGATGCGTGTGCTCGGTCGGGCGGCGTGCCACCGACAGCACGCGCTCGACCGCCGGATTCTCGAGGCATTCGAGCAGTACACCCTCGCCGACCATTCCCGTCGCGCCCGTGATGATGACCTTCATTCCGCCACAGCCTAGAGCAGTCGCCGGAAATTCGCACGGCGGGGCGCAAGCATCCCTCAGCGCTCGGCCGCGACGGCGGCCAGGCCCCACGCGACCGAGGTCAGCTCGTCTCCGCCCACCAGACGATCCTGGCCAAACGTGGCCGCCAGGGCGCCGCGCACGGCGGGCACCAACGACGATCCCCCGGTTGCGAACACGCGCTGGATCGCGGTCGCCGCAACTCCCGCGCGGGTCAGCACTTCCTGCACCGCCTCGTCGATGGCGGCCAGGTCCTCGGCGATCCAGGCGTCGAAGTCAGCGCGCGCCACCTCGGTCTCCAAGGAGATTCCGGCGTGATCGAACGCGAAAGGGGACGCTGCCCTGTTCGAGAGCGCACGCTTGTTGGCCTCGATGGCCTGGTGAAGCGGTAGACCCAGATCGTCCTCGACGATGTGGATCAGTCGTTGGATGCCCGACGGGTCTGAGGCGCCCTGGCGGATCTTGTCGAGCAACGCGGTCGTCTTTGGCGAGCGCAAGAACGAAAGGTGGTGCCAGCGGCGCAGGTTGCTGTACAGCCAGGGCGGCACCGGCATCTGCCGCCCGAACTCCGCCTGGTAGTGGCTCCCGCGCCCCAGCGACGGGGACACGACGTGATCGACCAGGCGCGCGTCGAAGGCATCGCCGGCGACCGCGACGCCGCTGGTCGCCAGGACCTCCGCACCTCCCTGACCACCCACCCGCACCACGGAGAAATCGCTGGTGCCGCCGCCGAAGTCGGCGATCACCACCAGTTCCTCGTGATCGAGGCCGGCGGCGTAGCGGCGGGCCGCCGCGACCGGCTCGTATTCGAAGGACACGTCGTCGAAGCCCGCCAGCGCCAGCGCGGTCCTCATCCGGCCAAGCGCCCGCGCCTCGTCCTCGGCCGTCAGGGCGCCCCAGTAGCGCACGGGACGCCCGACCACCGCGCGACGACCCAGGTCGACGGTCACGGCCTCGCGCAGCTTGCGCAGAAACGTCGCGATCAGATCTTCGATCCGGTAGTTGCGCCCCGCGGCCTGCGTGCCAGAGAACAGCTCGCTGGCCAGGTGACTCTTGATCGACTGGATCAGGCGACCCTGTCCGCCTGACTCCGCATAACGTTCCATGGCGACGGTGCCTGCGCTGATCGCGACGTCGCGGGCAGTCTCGCCGCTCTCGAAGTAGAGGATGGTGCGCCAGGTGCTGGTGACGCCGCCGCCCGGGGCAGGCAGTGGCATCAACGTGATCGCGCCGCCGTCGTCCGCGACCGCGACCGCGCTGTTCGTGGTACCGAAATCGATCCCGACCGCTCGTGACATGGGCGCTACCTTTAGCATCCGAGGCGCGGGGTCACACGGGCAGATCCGCCGGGTTCCCAGCGACGGCGACCGGAGCCCACCGCTGCGCGTTCTGACCGATGCCGCGGTCGCTGGCTTCGGGCAACCCAACTCCCGCGTGCCCACACGTTTGCTCCTGGGACACGCCTCGACTAGACCTTTCTGGCGCTGGGCTCAACTCTCCCAGTTTCTGGCATGTTGGTAGAGACACAAGAGCTGCTGGTGCTCAACAGCGTGGTGAAACACGCCAGCTACGCGAAGGCGGCGGAAGACCTCGGCCTCAGCGCGTCCGGCGTCAGCCGTGCGATCTCTCGACTGGAGGAGCGGTTGGGGGTGAGGCTCGTGCAGCGCACGACGCGCAAGTTGTCGCTGACCGAGGCGGGGCGAGCGTTTCACGCGCGGACCTCCCGTTTTCTCGAGGGACTCAGCGCCGCCGAGCAGGAACTCAGGGGCGACACGGTTGCCCCGCGCGGGTACCTGCGCGTGGGAGGCCCGGTGGGATTGGGTCAACTATTTCTCGCGCCGGCACTCAGCAAGTTCGCGGCGTCTTGCCCCGACGTGACCATCGAGCTCAAACTGTCCGACGGTTCCCGCGACCTGGAAGCCGAGGGAATGGATCTCTTGATCCGTTTCGGCGAACTGGACGATGCGGGTTTGGAAGCGCGTCGATTGTGCACGGATCGACGCCTCCTGGTCGCCGCGCCAGCGTATCTTCAGAAGCACGGATCTCCCGAGACGGTGGAGGCGCTCGCGGATCATCGCTGCGTCGTGTTCACCGGCTTTTCGCGGCCCAACGAATGGGTCCTCGACGGCCCGAGTGGTCAGCGCAGAGTGCAAATTCAAGGCCCCATCACGACCAACAACGTCGAGGTCCTCCTGCTGACGGCCAGGCAGGGGTTGGGAATTGCCATGGCCTCGACGATCTCGGCGAAGCAGGCGCTGAGCGCCGGCGACTTGGTGCGCGTGCTGCCAGGATACGAGTTCGCGCCCGGCGAGGTGTTCGCTCACTACTCGCCCCGGGGAGCGCTCGTCGCCACAGTCCGCTCGCTCGTGGATTTTTTGCTGGTCGAACTTACCCACGCCGACCTCGGCGTGGGTGTTGAGGCAGGCGGAGACTAGCCGGACCATGCCGACGATCGCGGGGACACCCCGACTGCGCACGGACGTTCACGACCTGCTGGTCTTTCATGCGGTGGTCAGGCGGGGCAGCCTGGCCGCGGCCGCGGAAGAGCTGCGTCTGAACGCCTCCGGTGTGAGTCGCCTGATGAAGCGTCTGGAAACCCGGCTCGGTGTTCGCCTGTTCGAACGCACCACGCGACGTTTGACCCTGACGCAAGCGGGCTCGTGCTTCCACGGTCGTACCCAATGTTTGCTGGCGGACCTCGCCGGGGCGGAGCTCGAAGTCCAGCAGGCGACGCGAGAACCCTCCGGCACCTTGCGCATGGGCGCCCCCGTGCCGTTCGGCCAGACCTATCTGGCGCCCCTCATGGGGGCGCTGCTGGAACAGTTTCCGAGCCTGAGCGTGGAGCTGATCCTTCAAGACGGGATCAACGATTTGGTGGAGGAAGGCATCGATCTGGTCGTGCGTATCGGTCTGCTCAGGGACTCCCGGCTGGTCTCGCGCAGGCTGTGCGGCAATCGACGCATTCTGGTGGCATCGCCCAGCTACCTCCGCCAGCGCGGAACGCCGACCCAGCCTTCCGACCTTTCCAACCACGTTTGCCTGCCCTGCACCTACTTGGCCCATCCCAACGAGTGGAAGTTATTCGGGCAGGAAGGCACCGCGCAGGTCGCCATCGGAGGGGGCCTCGCGAGCAACAACATCGGTGTGCTGGTGGCCGCCGCCGAGGCGGGGCAGGGAATTTCCGTGGGGCCGACTCAGTCCGTGGCTCCCGCCCTGCGAGCCGGAAGGCTCGTGCAGGTGCTGCCTGGCTGGGAGTTCGAACGCACGGCGATCTACGCTCTCTACCCATCGCGGCGCCAGCTTTCGGCCAAGGTGCGGGCCACCGTGGATTTCCTCAGCGAGCATTTCCCCGATCCCCCGCCCTGGGATGAAGGGCTGCCGCTGCCCGAGCCGCCGACGCAAGACGAGCCTTAACCACGACCTTCGCCAAGCTCAACCCTCATCCGCTCTGCAGGCTTCGGCGCCAACCACCCGGGCTCAGGAAGCCGTGCCCATCCGTCGCGGCAGTTCCTTGAGCAAGTAGTCGCGCAGCAAAGCCACCCGCGCCGGGACGTGACGCAACGGGGGTGAGACGATATGCAGGGCGCCGCCGCGGATCGCGTAGGCGGGGAGGATCCGGACCAGCGCCCCGTGCGCGACGTCAACCTCGCAGGCCTGCTCGGGCAGCAGCGCGATTCCCGCGGCCTTGACAGCAAGACCTTGGATGAAGCTGAGACTGTCGGTGGTGACGGGCCCCTTCACGGTCACCAGTTCAGCGCCCCGCGGACCGGTCAGGCGCCATGGCAGAAGGCCCTGGCCCGAGCGATAGAGCAGGCAATCGTGATGGACCAGGTCGGCCAGGCGCTTAGGCTGCCCGCGTCGTTTCAGATACGCTGGCGACGCGTACAGGCCCAACTCGGATGCGGCGATCTTGCGCGCCACCAAGGTTGAATCGCGCAGCTTGCCGGCGCGCAGGGCCAGGTCGAATCCCTCCTCGATCAGGTTCACCCAGCGGCCCGTCAGGGTCACGTCGACGTGAATCAGCGGATAGGCGCGAACGAACTCGCTGATCACCTCGGACAGAAGACCACCGCTGAAATCTCCCGGGCCCGTCAAGCGGACCAGCCCGCGCGGCTCGGTTCCGGTGTCCGCCACCGCGCCGTTGGCTTGTTCCAACGCCCCCAGGGCCGAGCGCACCTGCATGAAGTACAGGCGGCCGGCCTCAGTCAGGTTCAGCTTGCGGGTGGTTCGCTGCAGCAGACGGACGCCCAGGGCATCTTCCAGTTGCGACACGCCCCGGCTGACCGACGATTTGGGGAGTCCCAGCGCCGCCGCGGCCGCGGTGAAGGTTCCCGCCTCGACCACCCGCACGAAGGTGCTGATCTGGTTCAGGTCCATTGTTGCCAGCATAGCAACAAAGAGGTGCAAAGGTGCCGCCTAAACAACGATGAGCTTCGCGCGTACGGTGAGGGTGTGTTCGCAAATGAAAGGAAATCGACCATGAAAACTCTCACCGACCGATCCTTCAGCGACAAGCTTGCCGTGGCGGCCCGCCTGGCCCTGGGCCTGGTCTTCTTCGTCTTCGGCCTGAATGGCTTCTTGCACTTTCTCCCACAGCCTCCGATGACCGGGGCGCCCGCGGCCTTCATGGGGGCCCTCCACGCCACCGGCTACATGGTGGGCCTTCTCAAGGGGACCGAAGTGCTGGGCGGGTTGTTGCTGTTGACCGGCCTGTTTGTCCCGCTGGCCTTGACCATCCTGGCCCCGGTCATCGTCAACATCGTTGCGTTTCACCTGGTGCTGGCGCCGGGAAACTATCCGGTGGTGGCGCTGGTCTTGGGTGCCGAGCTGTTTCTGGCGTGGAAGCATCGGGACGTGTTCGCGCCGATGCTGCGAGCGCGGCCGATCGCGAAGGCTCGGGCGTCCGCCCCACCGGTGACCGTCGAGACCTGGCGGCAGGCGGCGTAGGGATGAGCCGTTCGTTGCGGGTCCCGACACTGACAGGCGATGAAACGACTCGCCGTCCAAGGATGTGGGCTGGAACCCGCCGCACGAACCCGCGGTGGCGGCTGGCCGAGCTTCATCACCTGCGTTCCGTTGGCCACGGTCGCTCTGTTCGGGGCCTGCGGCGGCTCGGGCGATGCGGGTGGTTGGGGCGGCACGACGTCGACGGGCGGTAGCGGATCGTCCGCCAGCGGTGGGCAGGTCGGTTCGGGAGGCGCCGCTTCGGGGGGCGCTACGGCATCCGGGGGACGTGTGGGCTCGGGCGGCGCCAGCAATTCGGGAGGCACTGGTTCCGGCGGCGCGACCGGCAGCGGAGGTACCGGCCGCGGCGGGACGATCGGCGGCGGCTCCGGCGGGGGTGGTGCGGGCGGTCGTGTCACCGGCGGCGAAGCGGCGGCCGGCGCGCCGGGCGCAGGAGGGAAAGCCGGTGCGGGCGCCTCGGGGGCGGGTGGAAAAGGAGGTCGGGGCGGGGCAGGAACCACGGCGTCGGGCGGAAACAGCGGCTCCGGGGGAGCCACCGGTGCGTGCACGCCGCCGGCCATGAGTCCGCTCGCCGGCTGGGCCGCGGTGAGCGGCTCGAACGTCACCACCACGACCGGCGGAGGGACGGCCAGTCCCACCACCGTGACCACGCTCGCGGCGTTCAACAGCGCGGTGGCGGGGACCAACGCGGCGGTGGTGTGGGTGATGGGAACGATCACCGGCTCGATGTCGATCGGTTCGAACAAGACGATCATCGGTGTCTGCGGCGGCACCTTGCACGGTCACGTCGAAGTCAGTGGCGCGTCCAACGTCATCTTCAGCAACCTCAAGATCGTCGGCTACGGCGTCGGCAATTGCTCGCTCGATCCTGCGTACGATGCGGCCGAGGGCTGTTCATCGGGCGCCGACGCGATGTCGGTTCAGAAGAACTCGCACCACATCTGGATCGATCACTGTGACGTGTCCGACGGGACCGACGGCAATCTCGACATCACCAACGGAGCCGACTTCGTGACCGTGTCGTGGACCAAGTTCCACTACACCGCCCGCACCGACGACCAGGGCAGCGATTCGACGGGCGCCGCCGGTCATCGCTACAGCAATCTGGTGGGGGGCAGCGACGACAAGACCACCGATCGCGGCACGCTGAATGTCACCTGGCACCACAACTGGTGGGCCGACAACGTGGTCGAGCGGCAGCCGAGGGTTCGCTTCGGCAAGAATCACCTGTACAACAATCTCTGGTCCTCGAGCACCACCAACTATTGCGTGCGGGCCGGAATCGAGGCCCAGATCCTGATCGAGAGCAGCGTGTTCACGGGTGTGAAGAACGCCACCCAGTTCAACAATGCGTCCGACGAAGGCACGGCGTCCATCACCGAGATGAACAATGTGTTCACGAACACCGCTAAGCCGGTCACCGGCGGCGGCGGAACGCCTTTCACCAAACCGCCTTACAGCTACACCCCGGACGCGACGGGCGCGTTGCAGGCCGCCATTCAGGCGGGCGCGGGAGTCCACTGACGCGTGCTGGTTCTGGAACAAGGCGCTACCAGCCTAGTTCGATCCCAGCCAGCGCCACCATGAACGCAGGGCCCCAGGCAGCGGGCTCGCCTGTCTCGCCGAACCTGAGGACGGGGCGCCGAAACACGTTGCCGGTCAGAACGTCCACCCGCGCCGCCAGCGTCCTTCCCACCGCCCTCCCCAGCGCCAGCGACGCGCCACCGTGCGCGTAGGCAGCTGCGCCCAGGCCTGCGTCGGTGGTGGCCACGGGAGATTCCGGGATCGGCGCGGGCACGCTGCCCACCGAGCGGAGCCAGATGGCCAGCGCGCCGGCGCCCGCATCGAGCGCGATCCTCCGTCGACGCCAGCGCGTGCCCAATCCCCCACCCAACACCCAGGCCGTCGAGCGACTGGCCCCGGCCTGCGTCGAGGTGGGGCTGCTGGTGAGGGGCGCGACCCCCAGCAGCTCGACGTGAAGCGGACCCGCGACGCGCGCCCCGAGCTGAACGCCCAGCACCGCCTCGGGGGCCAGTCCCCCGCTGGCCGCGGAGACGCCCACGGAAGCGGCAGCGCGCCACCGGGGTTCACCGCGCGCGACGGGCGGCGCGGGTTCAGCGTCGCCTTCAACCGGCGGAGGCGGCGCCGGTAGCGGCGAGGGAGCAGACGACGGTGACGGGGCGGGAGATGACGGTGGCGCCGGCGCGGGCGCCGCTGTCGGTCCCGACAAAGAGGTTCCTGAAGACGCCGTCGACACTGTCGGCGTCGGCCCGGCGGTTGCCGGGGCAGACGGTGGCGGGGCCGCCGACGTTGGTCGGGCGGTTGCCAGGGGAGCTGCGTTTTCGGGCGCGGGCGGAGACGCAAGCAAGCTGGCGCGGACCAGCTCCACCGTACGCGTGATCAGCAGGGCATCGATCGCCGCGGTCCTTCCTTCCAGGACCTCGCGTGCGCGGAGGGTCCGTCCGGTTGGATCGAAGATCGCGACCTCCGTCCGCGCCGCGCGTCCATCCACCTGGACGATGGCCCTGGCGCCCTCGCGAAGGGCTCGCTCACCCTCCGCGGCGTCGGGGGCGGATGTCACCCGCCGAACCTCCGACGTGAAGCCGAAGGCGCGGAGCTCGGCCGCGATCCGGGCGGCAGCGGTGGCATCACGCGCGGCACCGACGACCACGATGACTGCGGACCTGGCTGGCATTCGCTCGGCGCCCGTACCCTCGGCGGCCACCGCGCCGGCCACCGAGATCTGTCCGAAAAAGGAGGCGGTCGCGAGAAGCGTGAAACCGCGAACAGCCGGACGACGAAGGCGCGTGGTGCAACCCGAGGCGCCGGTGCCTAGACTTCGGGAATGCTCCCGGCCTGGACGAACCCGCTCTTCGCCGTTGTGGTCGGCGCGGGCCTGCTGCCGTTCGCCGCGTGCCACGACGTCTACGTCTATCCGCTGCGGGGCGGAGCCGCTGGTGGGGCGGGCGCTGGGGGAGGGGGAGCTGCCGATCAAAGCGGAGGCCAAGGAGGAGGTGGAAGGGGCGGTCAACCTGTCATCAGTTGCCCCCCCAGCATCTTGAAGGGCTTCGCCACCGTCAGCAATGGCGGCGGTGCCAGCAACCCGACGACCGGCGGCGCCGGTGGGCCGGTGATGATGGTTCGCACGTTGGACGAGTTGCAGAAGGCGGGTGCGACGACCGGACCGCTGATCATTCACATCCAGGGACTGCTCGCGGCCTCGGGACAGACGGACATCACGTCCGACAAGACGGTGGTCGGCGACGGGACCTTGTCGGGGCTGACGGGCGGCGGCCTGCGCGTCAAGCAGGGCCACAACGTCATCTTTCGCAATCTGGTGATCACCAAGGCCGTCGGCACCGACGCCATTGAGCTGGAGACCTCCGTCAACGTGTGGATCGACCACTGCGACCTTTCCAGCGAGGCTGGCGTCGAGGGCACCTACGACGGGCTGATCGACATCAAGCACGCGTCAGACTTCGTGACCGTCTCCTGGACGCGCTTTCACGATCACCACCACGCCAGCCTGATCGGCCATTCGTCCGACAACGCGGGGGAGGACACCGGACATCTGACGGTCACGTACTACGGCAACCTGTTCGAACGCCTTCAGGCCGAGTGTCCCCGGGCGCGTTTCGGGCAGGTGCACCTGTTCAACAACTTCTTTCGCAACGTCGGGATCTACGCGATCGCCTCGCAGATGGGTGCCCGGGTCCTGGTCGAGCGCAACGTCTTCGAGGACGTCGTCGACACGATGTTGACCCAGTACCTGGATCCGATGGACGGCATCCTGCACGAAGTCGAGAACATCAAGACCAGATCGGGCGCGCCGAAGATCACGGCGGATGTCGCGTGGACCCCGCCGTATGCATACACCGATACCTGGTTGCCGGTGGCCGACGTGTCGGCGGTCGTCGACGCGTGCGCGGGTGTGATCAAGCCCTGACGGGACGGTCGGGACTACGGCGCCAGTGAACGTGCCAGCGCGGCGTGCGGACCGTTGGGATGCTCGCGCAGATACCGGGCGGCGGCGGCGCGCGCCTGCGTCGTCTCGCCCGCCCGATGCAAGGCTTCCAGCAAGCGCCCGGCGGCCTCGGTCGCAAGCGAACCGGTCGGATGCTCGCGCAGGTAGCCGGCGAACCAGACGGCGGCGCCCCGGTAGTCGCGGCGGGCTTCAAAGGCCAGAACGCCGAGGGCGAACGCAGGTCGGTCGAGTCCCCGGAAACGCGTGAGGGCGCTGCGGTAAGCCTGCTCTGCGCGCGGAGCATCCCCGTCCAGGCGAGCCACGTCCCCGAGCAGCATCACATCGGCGGCCGACAGCTGTCGGCAGGCCGCGCCGAAGTCTCCCGCGATCGCGCTGGTGAGCGCTTCGTGATAACGGGCGCGGCGGGCCAGCGCCCGCCAGTCCGCTGCGACCGGGCGCGGGGCCCCATGAGCCTCGACGTTCTGCGCGGGCGCGACTTGCCGCGCGGGCTCGCCGGCTGTGGTGGACTCGACCGTGGAGACGGTCGGCCCGACGCGCAATTCCTGACCAGCGCCGACGCGCGCGCCCTCGGGTCCGAGGGTCGGCCCGGTGACCACCACCGAGCCTTCACTCAAGCGCACCGCCAGCGTTCGCGCGCCCGGATCCGAGGTCATCGCGAAGCGGGTGCCGGTCACCCGCACCCGATAGGCGCCCGCGGTGATCTGCCAATGGGTGTCAGCCCGATGGATCACATGCACGTCCAGCGTGCCGCGATCCAGGGCCACCGACGCGCCATTCCCGTCCAGCGCCACCACGCGTGCCCGACCGTCGGCCGCCAGAACGATCTCCGAGCCGTCCGAGAACGTCGCCACCAGGGGGCGCTCTGCGCCGGCCGCCAGCACGTCGCCGACGTGCCCGCGGCCAGCCTCAGCCCGGTCGGTGATGAATGACAGTTCCGTGCCCGCAGGAACCGTGCGTACCGGATCGCGATCGCGGCCGTCGCCGCTTATCAGCACGGCCGCCAGCGTCGCCAGCCCGGCGGTCGCGAAGCCCAGCCCGCGGATCGAGACTATCGTCGGCCGCCTCGACCGCGCGCGGTCGGTCGCCGTCGCCACCCGTCGCGCGATCTCCGGTTCCAGCCGCAAGCGCTCGAGCTCGGCCCGCTGGGTCGCCGCGACCTCCGACATCAAATCATCGAGACCGTTCATGGCTGCCTTCCGTCGGTGAGGGCGAATCGACCAGGATTCTCCAGACGCTGGCGAAGCAGCGGAGACGTGACGGCGGCCGCCGCGAAGCGGGCTTCGGCGCGCGCCAGCCGCCGCTTGATCGTGGCCAGGGAGACCCGACACGCGGCCGCGACCTCCGTCAGCTCGAGCTCGGAGACGAAGCGAAGCGTGAAGGCCAGGCGTTCGTCGGCGGGCAAGGTGTCGATGGCCGCGTAGACCGCGCGCACGGTGGCGGCGCCTTCGTGATCGTGGCTGGCCGCGGGCTCCTCGGGCACGTCCTTGGGATCCAGAAACCGGATCCAGCGCCACCGGCGCCGCTTGCGGATGAGGGCCCGCGCGGTGAACACGGCCAGCGACGAGATCCAAGCGGGCAGGGCGGTGGGATCCTTCACCTGGTCAACGTTGCGCAGCACGCTGATGAAGACATCCTGGATCACGTCAGCCAGCTCGGAGTCGATTCCCAGGGCCCCGGCCACCACGCGTTCGACGCGTGCCTGGTACTTGCGCACCAGAGCCGTGCGGGCCCACGAATCGCCGCGCTTGAGGGCCGCCACCAGCGCGTGGTCATCGTCCGAAGCCGTGGCCACCACCGACAGGGCCGGTGCCGCGGTCGTCTTTGCCCGGGCGTTCATCGTCAACCCATCATGCTCTGTAGGAGGCACGACGTGACGGGTCATTCTTCGCGCGGCCGCCACACGGCTGGTCGGGGATGTTGTGGGCAAGGCGGGCACATTCGATCTCGCGGTTTCCGATGGCTGGTTGGTGTCCGGTGGACGAGTTCAAGGCTCACTCCGGAGATCTTCAAGCAGCCCGCGGAGGATGCCCTCCGTCTGAGCCGTCCTGTCCCCATCGAGACACCTGCTGCGCATGACTCGAATTGCCGAACGCCGCGGCGGAAGCGGTGCCCGCCGAGGGGCCGTGGGGCTGGTTTTCGCGGCGTTTGCCGTGGGGTGCGCGGCGGGGAACTCGGGGGCGGGCCCCTGGGATGGTGGTAGCGGCGGGGCTTTGGGGAACGGGAGCGGCGGCGGTTCGGGCTTAGGCTCGGGGGGATCGTCCGGCAGCGGGGGAAGCCCTGGGGACGACGGCAGCGGCGGCTCCGGCAGCGCTGGAATCTCCGGCAGTGGCAGCGGAGGCTCGATGGCACCTGGAGGCAACGGCGGTCGGGCCCCCTCCTCGGGCGGCACCACCGCGGCGACCGGTGGTGGATCGACGGGCGGGCGGGGCGGGGCGGCCAGTGGTGGCGTGGGAGGTGTCGGCTCGGGAGGAGGGACCGGCACTGAAGGCGACCTGATCGCTGCGGCCGACGGTGTCGACAGCGCGCCTGGCACGCTGGCCGCGCCGACGACGTTCACGGCCGCGTTGTCCCGCGTGAAGGCGGGAGGCTCGATCCGCCTGCGCGGCGGCACCTACGCGTACAGTGCGCAGATCACCATCGATCGCGCCAACGTCGGCACCGCCGGTGCAACGAAGAACATTCTTCCCTACGGAACGGAGAAGCCGGTCCTGGATTTTTCGTCGCAGCCGTACGGCACGGGCTCCAATCCGCGCGGTCTGCAGATCAACGGCAGCTACTGGCACGTGTCGCGGTTGGAGGTGAAGGGCTCGGCCGACAACGGCATCTACGTCGCAGGCAACAACAACGTCATCGAAGGGTGCGTGACGCACGGCAATCGCGACACGGGATTGCAGATCGGGCGTGCGGCCTCATCGGATGCCATGGCGCTGTGGCCGGTCAACAACCTGATCTTGAATTGCGAGTCCTACGACAACTACGACGTGCCTCCCGGCGGCGGCGAGAACGCGGACGGCTTCGCCGCCAAGCTGACGGTTGGCGGCGGCAACGTGTTCCGTGGCTGCGTCTCGCACAACAACATCGACGACGGCTGGGACCTCTACACGAAGTCGGACACGGGGCCGATCGGCACCGTCACCATCGATCAGTGCGTGGCCCATCACAACGGCGTGTTGACAGACGGGACGTCATCGTCCAGTGGCGACCGCAACGGCTTCAAGCTGGGCGGCGAGGACATCGCGGTCGCGCACGTGGTCACCCGCTCGATCGCGTTCGCCAACGGCAAGAACGGTTTCACCTGGAACAGCAACCCCGGCGCCATCCGGCTGTCCAACACGCTGGCCTTCGACAACGCGGAAGGGAACTACAAGTTCGGGGACAACAGCACCTCGACCACGGCGGTGTTCACCAACAACGTCTCGTTCTGGACCACGACGTCGGGCGCGCAAAGTGACAAAGCCATCGGCACCGATGCCTCGGGAAGCAACTGCTGGTGGGACAAGTCGAAGGCACAGCCCAGCCTGAACACGAAGGGGTTGATCGTGACGGCGGCCGACTTCATGTCCGCGCTGTCCAAGCCACCGGCCGCCCTTCCGCGCGCGGCCGACGGCAGCCTGGATCTGTCGTTCTTCCGGCTGGCCGCGGGCAGTGATCTATTGAACGCGGGCGTCGTTCCGGCCGGGGCGTTGCCGTACGACGCGACGACAGCGTACGTGGGCGTGCCCGACCTCGGTGCGGTCGAGGCCAAGTGATTGGCTCCGTCGCTTCGTCCAGGCTGCTTGCGCTACTGATCCGGCGCTCATACCGAGCCAAGCCTTTCTCCTAGCCACGTCGGCTATGGCGAAACGATGCTCCCGGTCGCCTCGGAAAATGCGCAACCTTTGCGGAGCAAACGTTGGTGCGGGGGTGCGGGTCGCAACCTTTGCGGGAAAAATCTTGGTGCGCGGACGGGGATAGCAACCTTGGAGCAGGCGGATCGCTTGTTCACACAAGAACCGCAACACCGCGACAATAGCTATCGACTGTCTGCTGCTCACGAAGGGGAAACAGAATGCCAATCAAGCGCGCACTCGGAGTATCGATGCGGTATTGCCGACGGTCCTTGTCGGCAGGCGATGTCGGGTCGTGGCCCGCGATGGCGGTCGCAATGGTGGGGGGCCTGGTCGCCCTTTCCGCCGCGGCCTGCACCGGTACCATCGCGCCGGGCAATGGCACGGGGTCCACGAACGGCGGCACCGGCAACACCCCGGGGTCGGGGGGGGCTGACGCTGGAGTGAGCGGCAGTGGTGGTGGCACTGGCAGCGGGGGAGCGGCGGCGGGTTCCGGTGGCCAAAACGGAACAGGGGGATCGGGAAGCGGCGGCGCGACCGGCGTTGTGAGCAAGGGGGGCGTGATGCTCCGCTTGCTGACTCAACCCGAGTATCTCGCCTCGGTCCAGTCGCTCTTCGGCGGCACGTTGACGGCTCAGTTGGCGCCGCCGAGCGACGTCTCGGTCGCCGGGTTCGCCGCCGTGGGAGCGAGATCAAAGAATGTGACCGACCTGGAGGGGGCGGCGTACGAAACCGCCAGCCTGGCAGCAACTGCCGAGGTCTTCGCCGATACGGCGCGCTGGCAGAAGCTCGTGGGTTGCGCACCGAAGGCGGATCTGAGCGACGCCTGCGTTTCCACCTTCATCAAGAACTTCGGGCGCAGCGCCTTTCGACGCGATCTCACCGCCGACGAAGTGACGCAGTGGTTGGGGGTGGCCAAGAATGCGGCGACGCTGACGGGCACCGCCGCACAGGGTCTGGCGTCGATGACCTCCGGACTGCTGCAGTCACCGAATTTTCTCTATCGGGTCGAGACCAACCAGCTCGACAGCAGCAATGGTCGCCTGAAGTACGACGGGTTGTCGATGGCGAATCGCCTCTCCTACTTGCTGACGGGAGGGCCACCCAGCCCGGATCTGCTGACTTCCGCGACCTCAGGGAAGCTCGACACCGCCGACGGCGTTCGCACCGCCGCTGCTCCCTTGCTCGCGAATGCCGGTCTCGCTGACCGCATGACCGCGTTCTTCAGCGAGTACGCCCAGGGATCCCAGGTGTTGCAACTCAGCAAGAGCACGTCGCTCTTCCCGAGTTTCACGCCAGCCCTCAAGAACTCCATGCTTCAGGGGCTTACGCTTTTCCTGAAGAACGTGGTGCTGGCACCCGATGCCGACGTGCGGTCCTTCTACGACAGCGACCAGACGTACGTGGACGCGAACCTCGCGCCGCTCTATGGCGTTCAGGCGCCCGCTTCCGGCTTTGGAAAGGTCACGCTCCCGGCGAGCTCCGGACGGGCTGGTATCTTGGGCCAGGCCGCCGTGATCGCGGGCCAATCCCAATCCGACCGCACCTCCCCCACCCGGCGAGGGCTTTTCGTCTACATGAGTCTCCTCTGCAAGACTGAACCTTCGCCTCCGGCCGGTGTCAATACGACCATTCCCCCTCTCAATCCGAATCAGACGCGACGCCAACAACTCGAAGCTCATCGCACCGATCCGATATGCGCCGGGTGCCATGCATTGTTCGACCCCTACGGGCTCGCGCTCGAGCATTTCGATGCGATCGGGCAGTATCGCGCAACCGAAAACGGAGTGGCGATTGATGCCACCGGGACCGTGAACAAAGTGCCCTTCGACGGCGAAGCGCAGCTCGGCTCCGTCCTGCGGCAAGACGCGAGCGTAATAACTTGCTTGTTACGCAACCTCTATAAGAACGCGAACGGCCGCGCGGAAGACCTCGATGACCTGGAGCAGATTAAGGGCCTGGTTCAAACGCTCGGGACGCGTAACTACGTCTGGAGCAGTTTCCTCGCCGATTTCGTGGCCAGCGACGCTTTCCGTTCCGCCCCCGCACTGCCCGTCATGACAGGGAGCCCGTAAAATGGAAATCCTGAACAAGCTCAAGCTCTCTCGACGCCATGCCCTGAAGGGTATTCTTTCGGGTGTCGGTGTCTCCATGTGGCTGCCCGTCCTGGACGTGATGTGCAACGAGAATGGCACCGCGTTCGCCGCGGGAGAGCCGCTTCCCACGACGTTCGGCATCTTCTTCTGGGGCAACGGTATCCACAAGGAGGCCTGGACGCCGAAAGCGACGGGCGACGGTGATGCCTGGGCGCTCCCGACCAACCTCATGGATTTTGCAGCGCTCAAAGGCGACATGACTTTGGTGACGGGGCTTCAGATGATGGACGGGGTGTTCAAAGGACATGGCTGGGGCGTGGTCTACGTGTTGGCGGGCGGCGACGGCACGATGTGCACCACCATCGCGGACATCGCCAAATCGCAATACGGATCGCTCCCCGAAACGGCCAAGGGCACGCAGTGGTTGCCCACCATCGACCAGGTGATCGCCAAGGCCATTTCCACCAACGAGCCCTACAAGTCCCTGGAGACGGGCATCCTGAAGTACACGGGCATGAACATGGGAACGGCCAGCCTGAATCTCGCGCACTCCGGCCCGAACCAGCCGTTGCCGCCGGAGCGCGATCCCGCGAAGCTCTTCAATACCTTGTTCAAGACCGGCGCGCCCATGACGGGCGGTGGTGGGACGCCCATGGATATCTCCAACAAGTGCCGCCGCAGCGTGCTGGACGCGGTGCTGGCCGACGCGAAGCGCTTGCAGATGAGCTTGGGTGCGACCGACTCGAAGCGCATTGACGCTCACATGGACAGCATCCGTTCGCTCGAGGCGCGCATTCCCACGACGACGAGCGACACGAATCCCACCTGCACGACGCCGACGGCTCCGACGGAGCAAGCCGCCAACGTGGACCTGGCGAAGATCACCGCCACCAGCCAGGCCATGAATCGAATGATTGCGGCGGCGCTTTCTTGCAACATGACCCGGGTCTACTCCCATCTGTGGTCGGGTGCGCGCGACGACAACCACTATCCCATCATCATGCAAGACAGCGAGCACCACACGCTGACGCATAACGCGTCCGCCGACTCGCAGACCAGAGCGACCTATATCGAGAAGTACGCGATGAGCCAGTACGCCGACCTGGCGCAGACTTTGAAAGCGACCTCGATGGGGGCGACGAATCTGCTGGATAACACCATCATCTACGGCATCAGCGAACAGGGTGATGACCCGTACAACCACAACATGAGGGACTACCATGTCGTGCTGATGGGTCATGCCGGCGGCAAGATCAAGGGCAACCGCCACACCCGCCTGGTGGGGCGCAAGGTCACCGAGCTCATGCTCACGCTCCAGCAAGTCATGGGCATGAAGGTCGACACCTTCGGCACCTGGGATCGGACCATGAAGACGATGCCCGAGATCCTCACCTGAGATCTTGAGGGGCGGGTCGGGCCGATCGGCCCCACTTTTACTGCTTCACCTCCAGGAGACAGCGCCCGCGCGCGGTCAGGTGGCGTTGAGCATCCCCAACCGTGAGGTCCAGCGCGCAATCGCCGAACAGCGTCGTGTGGATGGTCGTTACGCCCTCGCGTTCCAGCTCGACGAACGCATCCACCGGTGCCCGCGCCTCCAGCCGCAAGTGGAGCCGTTTCGATCGGTACGCGACCTCGAAGCGCCGTTCTGCGCCCGCCACTTCCCCGGTCGCCGTCGCCGCCCACCGCACCAGATTGGCGAGCGGCTGATTCAGCGGGTACCAGGCGCCTTCCGCGTGCAAGTACCCGGTCAGCACCCACTGCCCCAAGATACGCCCGCCTGCGATTTCCAGGCGCACGTCGGGCGCGTCTTCGAAGCCGTGCGCTGATACCAGGAACCAGCGTGCCCGCGCCACGTCGCCCACGCGGTAGCGGGTGAACGCGCACGGCATCGGCGCCGCAACCGGGAGTCCCGCCAGCGCCGTCATGGTGCCCGGGGTGGAGCGCAACGCGGGTATGGTCCGGAATAGCCCCGCCACCCACGCCGGCACCATCGTCACCTCGCTGGCCTCCGGACTGAAGCGTGCGTCCACGACGAGCTCGCCCGCGCCGTCGGCAATGCGCCCCGTGCATTCCCCCGGTCCCAGCCGCCACGGCCCCAACTCCGCTGTGTCGCCCGTCACCACCAGCGCCTCGTGCGCGAACCTCTGCCGGACCACCCGAGGCGGCTGCCCGCGCCGGAACAACGCCACCCGCGCGAGCGCTTCCTGTGGCCGCCGAATCAGATCGATCAGTGTACCTTCGCGCTGGTCGCCCCAGGCGACGTACCAGAAATCGGTCGCGCCCGTGCTCATGCGGCCGACGTCTTGCGCAGGCGCTGTGCGTACACGTTGACGACCAGGGCAACCAGTAGGATCACCCCGCGCAACCAGAGCCGCACGAAGATGTCGAGCTGCAGCTGGTTGAGGCCATTGTTGAGCACGCCGAAGATCAACAAGCCCATCACGGTGTTCTTGATGCCGCCCTCGCCGCCAAACAAAGAAGTCCCGCCCAGCACCACCGCCGCGACGCCGTCGAGCAGCATGTCGTCGAGGCCGTAGCTCTGTGCGCTGCCCAGGCGGCCGGTGTTCAACATGCCCGCGGCCCCCGCGGCCGCCGCGCAGATGGCCAAGCACGCGCCGACGATCCGCCGGGTGTTGATCCCTGACAGGCGGGCCGCCTCACGGTTGCTGCCGGTCATGTAGACCAGGCGTCCGAAACGGGTGTAGCGCAGCACCACGTGTCCCAGGCCCAGCGCGACGGCCCCCGCCAGCACGACCACCGGGATCCGCCAGGGATCGTGCTTGCCGATGTACGCGCCGCCCACGGACTTCAGGACCGGCGGAATGCCGTACAGGATGTTGCCGCGCGTGATGTACTGGGCCAGCCCGGCGGCGACCTGCATGCTGGCCAGGGTGGCCACGAACGAAGGCAACCCGATCCGCGTGGTGGTGGTGGCGTTCACCAGGCCGATGGCCGTGGCTGCCGCCAGGCCACCGACCACCGCCACCCCCTGAGGCAGCCCCACCACCCCGTACAGGACCGAGCTGATCACGCCGGTCATCATCGCCACCGCCGCGATGCTGAGATCGATCTCGCCGCAAAGCAGGACGAAGGTCACACCGGTGGAGACGACCGCCAGCGTCGCCACCTGCGCCAGGATGTTCCGGAGGTTCACCAGGTTGAGGAAGCTGTCCGTCGTGGCGGTGAAGAACACCAGCATCACCGTCAGTGTCAGGAACGGGGCCAGGCTGCGGGCCCGGCGGCGCGCCCAGCCGACCACGGTGTTCGCGCGGCTTTCTCGGTCATCGGTGGCTGGGCGGAGATCGGACATTCGGGTCCCTTTCTCAGGCGTTCTTCAGCAACTCTTCTTTGGTCAGGGCCGCGCCGACCAGGGTGGTGGTGATCCGGCCCCGCCGCATCACCAGGGCCCGATTGGCGACCGCCAGCAGCGTCTCCGGCTCGGTGGTTATGAGGAGAATGGCCACCCCTTGCAGACGCAGCCGGGTGATGACACCCAGCACGTCCTCCTTGGCCCCCACGTCCATCCCCCGGGTGGGCTCATTCAAGATCAGCACCCGCGGCGTGCGGGTCAACCACTTGGCCAGGACCACCTTCTGCTGGTTGCCGCCGCTCAGCGCTCCGACCGGCAGTCGGGGATCGCGCGGGCGCACGCCCAGGTCCACGATCTTCTCCTCGGCGATCGCCAGCTCGGCCTTCTCCCGCAGCCACCACGGGGAAAGGCGCGCCAGGTGCGCGATGGTGATGTTCTTGAAGACCTCGCGCGCGTGCATCAGGGCGGCTCTCCGGTCCTCCGGAACGAAGGCGATGCCGGCATCGCGCGCGCGCGTGGTGTTGGTCAGACGGACGGTCTTCCCACCCAGGAGAACGGTGCCCTCGTCAGCCCGCTCGGCGCCGAAGAGACAACGACCGAGCTGACTCTGGCCTCCGCCCATGAAAGCAAAGCAGCCGAGGATCTCGCCGCCGCGCAGGGAAAACGAGACGTCCGTGAAGGCGCTGGCCTTGCTCAGGTGCTCGACGCGCAAGATCTCCGGTTGCGGTTCCGCCGACGCGGGAGGAGCGGCACCGGACGCGGCGGTGCCCGCTTCGTAGGTCAGGTTCAGCCGCGTCGAATCGGCGCCCAGCATCAGGGTCACCAGATCGTGCTTGCTGGCGTCCTTGGCCGCCAGGGTGCCGGCGCGCCGGCCGTTCTTGAGCACGGTGATCCGATCGGAAATTTCCAGCACGTCGTCCAGGAAGTGGGAGATGAAGATCAATCCCTTGCCTTGAGCTTTGAGCGCGCGCATCAGCTGGAACAACCGCTCCGCCTCGGGGCCTGACAGCGCCGAGGTGGGCTCGTCGAGGAGAATCGTCCGTGCGCCGCTGAAGATCACCCGCGCAATCTCCACCAGCTGCTGCCAGCCCACCGGCAACGTCCCCATCGTGGCGGTCACGTCGACGTCCAGGCCCAGCGTATCCAGATGGCGGGCGGCGATGCGGTTCATGGCGCCCCAGCTCACGAACCCGAACCGGCGCGGCAGGTGGCTGCCGAACAGGTTCTCGGCGACGGTCAGGTGGGCGAACGTGCTCAGCTCTTGATGGACCATCGCGATCCCGCTGGCCTGGGCGTCGGCCGGGGAGGCGAAGCGCCGGGCAGCGCCCGCGATCTGCAGCTGACCTTCGAAGTCGGGATAGGCGCCCGCCAGCAGCTTCATGAGCGTGCTCTTCCCGGCGCCGTTTTCTCCGACCAGCCCATGCACTTCCCCGGGCCGCAGATCGAAGTCCACGCCGTCCAGCGCCGTGACGCCGCCGTAGCTCTTGCGCACACCGCGCAAGCTCAGCAGGGTCTCCGGCGACGCCTCCGCTTCGGACGTGCCGCTCGCCATCAGAGCAGGAAGTGCGATTCCATGAAGGCGACGCCGTCCGCGATCTCCTTGGTCACGACCGGGCCGTCGATCTGGATGTGCTTGGGAATGTCCTTGACCCCGGTGGCCGCCATGGCCCCGATCACCAGCGCCCCCCAGTGGATGCGAGGTGACGAGTTGCGCACCGAAACCAACAGCCGCCCATCCTTGATGGCCGCGATGGCCTCGGGCATGGCGTCCACGCTACCCAGCTTGATGTCGCGAGAGGCGTTGCGGATCACCTTCGACGCCGCCAGCGCCATGTCATCGCTGTGAAAGAACGCGGCGTCGATCTTCGGGAACTTGACCAGGTAGTCCTCCCACAGCTTGGCGGTCTTGTTCACGTCCCACTCGGCCGTGTCCTCGGCCAGCAGGTGAATGTTGGGATAGCGCTTGAGCGCGCGCTGAAATCCAGCCGCGCGTTTCTGCGCTCCGCTGTGGCCCAGCGCGCCCTGGGTCATGATCACGTTGCCAGCGCCGCCCAGGGCCTTGAACAAGGTCTCGGCGACGGTCTCGGCCATGGCGATGTTGTCCGGCTCGAGGAAAGTCACGACTCCGGGATCGTCCTTGGCGATGATGGTGTCCATCTGGACGACCGGGATGCCGCGGCCGATCATCTGGGAGACGGGGTCGGCCAAGGTGTCGACGCCGAAGGCCTGGATGGCCACGAAGTCCCAGGCCTTGGCCGCCATGTCGTCGACGGCCTTGCGTTGCTTGTCGATCGAGAGGCCCCCGTCGTACCAGGTCACCTCGACGTCCAGCCAGCGGCTCCACTGCTCGGTGGTGGCCTTTCCCTGCGCGGGCCACGAGTTGGCCAGCCCGACATTCACGAAGGCCGCCTTCAGCGGCCGGCCGAACGGGTGGGCCGCTCCGCCACCGGCGGGACCGGGCGAAGGTCCTCGGCAGGCGCCAAGCAGGCCTGCCAGCGCGGCGCTTGCGCCGAGGAAGTTCCGGCGGTCGAGCCTGTCGCCAGACCCGCCGCCGGTCGGTTGGTCGTCGGTCGATGTGGTCCGCTCCGTCGCCTCGGCTGCTGGATGCTCATCCCGGCTCATCGCGCGCCTTTCTGGCTCTGGTCGCTCGTCTACCGCCGCGACCGGGCCCGATCCGAATTGTCCGGAGCACTAGAGCAAGCCGCCGACCGCCGTGTCAACTCGACGGGGTCACGCACGACAGATCGAGGGCGCGGACGCGGGCAGGGTCGGCCAGGATATCGATGCGCGCGATCCGGCTCCGTTCGACCGTGAACGCCATCACCGAAAATGGCGCTCCATCGCGCATCGAAACCAGCCCTGCGGCTCCGTTGATCAGCACTGGACGCATGCTGAGGCCGAGCCGCTGGAAGCCGCGCGCACGTCCGGCCACCTTCTTTGCGCCGCGGATCTCGACCGACGCGCCGACCGGCGTCGGATCGGAGGACCACGTCCGGTGCCAGGACCGCGATCAGACCCGCGACGTCTCCTGTGCGCGCCGCCGCCAGGAACGCGTCGACGACCGTCCGCTGGATGGCCAAATCGTCGTCCGGCGTGGCGCTGCGGGCCTGAACCCGTCGTCGCGCGCGGCTGGCCAGCTGCCGAGCGGCATCGGGCGACCGATCGATGACCGTCGCGATCTGCTCGAACGGCAGGTCGAACACGTCGTGCAGCACAAAGGCCATTCGTTCGGGCGCGGACAGCGTCTCCAGCACCACCAGCAGGGCCAGGCCGACGGCATCCGCCACCAATGCCTCGTGTTCGGTGCTGACGCCCTCGGCGCGATCGACGATGGGCTCGGGCACGTGCGTCGCGCGCGTCTTGCGCGAACGCAGCATGTTCAGCGCGATGCGCGCCACGACCGTCGTCAACCAGGCCCCCACGTTGTCGATCTCGCCGGCGCCGGTGCCACTGAACCGGAGCCACGCTTCCTGAACCGCGTCCTCCGCCTCGCTGACCGAGCCCAGCACGCGATAGGCCACCGCCCGCAGCCGGGGGCGTTGCTCCTCGAACCGTGCAACCAACCAGGGGTGGTCCGCCCGTCCTTTCGCCATGGTCGCCATGATTCTAGATAAGACCCGCGACACGCCGGGCCTGTGACGGCGTCACAATCCAAGTCGGTCGCGGGTCTTATGGTGATGCAACCAAGAATGAAAAGCCCTGCGTTTGTTCTGCCCGGTGTCCGGGACGCCCTGCAGGCGGTCGCCAAGGCCACGGAAAGTTGTGGCGTTCCCCGCGCGACCCTGGAGCTGATGCACCTGCGCGCCAGCCAGATCAACGGCTGCGGCCGCTGCGTCGATTGGCACGCGCGCATCCTCGGAAGACTAGGCGAGACGGGTGAACGCCTTCACGCGGTCGCCGCCTGGCGCGAAACGCCGTACTTCACCGACGCCGAGCGCGCATTGCTGGCATTGACCGAGGCGGCGTCGCGCCTGAGCGATCGCGCGGACCCGGTGCCGGACGCCGTGTGGGAGGAGGCCGCCCGTCACCACGACGAGACCCAGCTTGCCGCCATCGTGATGTCGATCGGCCTCGTCAACCTGTGGAACCGGGTCAACGTGAGCACGCGTCAGGTCGGCGGGGAGCATCTCGCGCGGCTGATCTAGGCGCGGCGGCTGCGTTGGCCCCAGACCTTGATGCCTTCGCCCGCCTGCGCTCTAGAGGCGCAAAACGTCGTCCACACCTCCGCGAGGATGGTCTCCTTGACGGTTTCCGCGCCAGCACGGGGCGGCCTTCGCGGTCCGGATCAGGTGACCGCGAACGGGGCGCAGTAGACGTCCTGAGCGATGCATCGCCTGCCTGACATGCGGCCATCCACCGCACCGGCCTTCGATGGTGCCTCCTTCCGTGGATGACGAAGCGGCGGCGCGTTTGGCGGCGGAGATGGGGACAGCCGCGCACCTGCGAACCTTCGTTGACACTGCGGCGAAGTCTATTCTCGGGGAAATGGCGGCAGCCAGGTCCAACCTGGTGCAGCCTGACCTGCAGACCGACTGGTTGCTGCGCCGGTGCGGGCGACGTCGACTCGCTTCGCGCACGCCGCAGGGCCTACGCGGGCGACGCGAAGATCCGTCCCGAGCCGTTCCAGGCCGTCGAGCTCGAGCTCGGCGGTCTGTGGGGTCGGTGAGGGCTCGGCGGGGCCCGAGGATCGGCAGCCTCGAACTGCTTTGACGATTCAAGCGGCGGTGCGATCGGCTCGCACGATGCGGCGGGAAACGAACGCAGCGCGGTGAAGGGTTGACGGGCTTCGCCCTCACTGATTGGCTGGACGGGCTGGAACGGCTCGGATCGCGTGGGCACGAGGGTTGCTGGAAGTGTCAGGGATGACCAAGGCGATTCGAATTCTGACGGTCCGATGCGCGATGGCCGGTCTGCTTTCCGTTGCGGCCGCGAACACTGCGCGGGCGGAAGAGCAGGGTTCCGACGGTTACCAGATCGAGATGGCGGCGGCCAGCGCCGGTAGCATCGGGCTTTTCCTGGTCGGGGCCGCCCTGGAACGTCAAGGAAGGTCGGTTCCGGACGTCATGATTGCGGCGGGCGCGATCTCCTATCCGCTGGTCGGTCCCGTCGTTCATCTGCGACACCAGCGCTACTGGCGCGCGTTGGGGAGTCTGGCCCTGCGCGTGACTCTGCCGTTTTGGGGAGGCGCCGTCGGTCTCGCCACGGCCCATTGCTCTCAGGATGCCTTCCTGTGCGGGCTGAGCGAGATGGGGACGGGGATGGTGGTCGGCGGGGTGGTGGCGTCTGCGCTCGACACCGCTTTCATGAGCGGACCGGCGGCCCCGCGTCCTACCGATGAGGACAGCCGCGAGGGCAACCTCCCACGGCCGACCCGCCCCGCGCCCCCGACGGCGACCTTCGCGCCCACCGTGGCCGCGACGTCGAACGTGGCCTACGTGGGCGTGTCGGGCCGGTTTTAGCCGCGGGCATTCGGGACATCCTGGCTTCGTTCGCTCAGCAGAGACGTACACCCTATTCAGGTAGGGACGGAACGCGTAGGTGGCGTGGCCCGTCGTGCCAAGGGCGACCAGGTCGCCGCTCGCGTTCTGGAGCAAGAAATTGCTGGCGCTGTTCATGGATCGGAGCACGGTGATCGATTCAATACTGGCCAACCCACTAGGTTCATCGTGGATCCCGGGGCGAGATCGGTCCGCAATCCGTCCACGAACCCGCAGTTTGACCCCGGTGCTTCCGATCGTCAGGATGATGCAATTGGGGCAACGATCCAGCCGTGATTTTTCAGGTCGGCCTTCGAGGAGCAAACGTCTCATGAACCTCACGGTCGCGGTGACCGGTTGCGTGCTTGCTGCTGCCCTCGCGGGTTGCTCCGGCGGCGCGCGCCCGGATGCGGCGGCCGGCACCGGGGGCCACGGCGCGGTCCCGACGCTGGATCCCGGCACCAAGGGTATGCACCGTCTCAATGCCGCTGAATACAACAACACCGTGGCGGATGTCCTGGGCACGACACTGCAACCCGCGAACAGCGGGTGGCGCGGCGGCGAGCTCGCGGGTTTCGACAACATCGCTTCGGTCCTGGGCGTCGACGAAGCTCAGTATGAACGCTACTTCGATGCCGCCCAGTCCCTGGCCACGGAGGTCATGGCGTCTGACAAGCTGCGCGGCCGGTTCGTTTCATGTGAGCTCTCGGAGCCGGCGTGCGTCACCGCCAGTATCGAACGCGCCGGGTTGCTGCTCTTGCGACGACCCCTTGGGCCGGACGAGCGGCAGACCTACCAGCGCCTTTACGATGGGGCGCGGGCCGTGGGCGACGATCCGCTGGCTGCGTTCACGCTGGTCTTGCAAGCGCTGCTGTCGAGCGCCGACTTCCTGTTTCGCGTCGAGCACGATCCCGACCCCACCTCGACCGCGGCGCACCCCCTGGCGCCCTTCGAGCTCGCCTCACGCCTGTCCTATTTCCTGTGGAGCAGCGCCCCGGACAAGGAGCTCCTCGACGTGGCGTCGAGCGGGACCCTGCTGGAGTCGAAGGTGCTGTCAGCAACCATCGATCGCATGCTGGGCGACGCCAAGGCGGAACGCTTCGTGACCAACTTTGCTGGACAATGGCTGGGCGCGCGCGAGGTCCTGTCGCAACCGGTCTTCTTTCAATGGTCGAAGGAAACGGCGCAAGCAGCCAGCCACGAGATCCTCCTCTACTTCTCGGACTTCTTGCGCAGCGGGCGATCCTGGTTCGAATTTCCCCAGGCGGATATCAACTTCGTCGACGGGCCGCTGGCCGACTTCTACGGTATGCCTTCCGATCACCTGGACGTCGGCACGTTCGAACGCGTCGAATACCACGGTGACAAACGCGCTGGTTACCTCGGACTGGCCGGATTCCTGGTGGTGACGTCGCTCGATCGACGCACGTCGCCTTCGCGCCGAGGCCGCTGGATTGCGGGCAACCTGCTTTGCAAAGAGCCGCCGCCGCCCCCCCCTAATGTCCCGATGCTCGACGGCGAACCGACGGGCGCCGGCGGCGCCTCGGCAACCTTCGACGTCCGGAAGCGTCTGGAAGACCACCAGCGGAACCCGAACTGTGCCGGCTGCCACGCGCTGTTCGATGCCTACGGGTTGGCCCTGGAACACTACAGCGCTCTGGGACTCTACCGACCGAACTACGAGGACGGGACCGCGATCGATACGTCGGTGACATTGCCCGCTTCAACGTCGCATCCCGAGGGGACGCCGGTCGATGGGCTCGAAGGACTTTCAGCGGCCATCGCCGCCGACCCGCGCTTGGGAGCGTGTCTTGCTCGGAAATTGCTGACCTATGGTCTGGGCCGACCGATGACGGCGAGCGACGATCCTCACCTTCAGCAAGCTGTCGCGCAGTGGCTCGAACCGGGCCAAACCCCCAGCGTGGGGCGCCTGATTCACGCGCTGGTCTCCACTCCGGCCTTCCTGGCGCGGCGAGGTGGCGAGGAAGGGAACGCCCATCCATGACCCGACCCTTCACAAGACGCGGGTTCCTGCGCGGCGCGGGCGTGGTGCTGGCCCTTCCCTGGCTCGAGTCGCTTTCGGCGACAGAGCCACGCGCGCAGACCCGCCAGCTTCCGCGCCGCTTTCTGCCCATCTATCTGCCCAACGGAGCCCACGAGTACTGGCGTCCCACGACCAGTGGTCGTGGCGACGCGTGGCAGCTGTCCTCGATCCTCGAACCGTTCGGCGCCGCACTGAAATCCAAGCTGAACGTCGTGACGAATCTCGAAAACGGCTCGGTATTTCTTGCCGACGGCACGGCTTATGTCGACCGAAGTCACGGTCGGTTCGGGGGCGCCTGGATGACCTGTGTGGACGCCCTCTCGGTCAGGGCGCAGCTGGGAATCGACGAGGCCAATGGCATCTCGGTCGATCAGATGTTGGCGCAACACGAAAGCTTCAAGGGCAAGACCACGCTCGACTCACTTCAGGTGGGCCTGTCCACGCCGTTCAGCCTGTGTGATGGCGAGCCCTGCTCGAGCAGCCGCAGCGTTTCCTGGGGCAGCGCGACCCAGCCCATGTACAAGCTGGTGGATCCGCTCGAGGTCTTCAATCGGATCGTCGGGGGGGCTCGCCAACCCGATCCGACCGGAACCTCCGCGGTGGAGGCGCAAAAGCGCGTGGCGCTCAAGAAGAGCGTTCTCGATGCCGTGCTGGAGAACGCGCAGCGGACCCGGACGCGGCTGGGCACCAACGACCAGCGCCGGATGGACGAATTTCTGGAGTCGGTGCGCGGGGTCGAGAAGCGCGTGGTCGGCGTGTCTTCCGGGATGGGGGCAAACGGTTGTAGCGTGCCGCCCGGCCACAATATGCCCCACGTCGAGCAGTCGGCGGTGGCCCCTCGGCAGACCACCGAGACGTACGACAAGGGGCTTCATGCCGACGCCATGAACGACCTGATCGCCATGGCGTTCGAATGCGACGTCACCCGCATCATCTCCTACATGCTCGAGGACGAGCGTTCGGTATTCACCTACGACAACGTTCAGGAGCGCGCCTTCACCCCCGATTCGTCGACCGAAAAGGGAGGGCCCTGCCCCGAGTACCACGCCGCCCAGCACAGCGGCGGTGACGCCTTCGCCACCATCACCTGGTGGAACGTCGGCAAGGTAGCCAACCTGTGCCGCAAGCTCGACGCCATCGAGGAGGCGCCGGGCATCAGCGTGCTCGACAACTCGGTCGTCTTCCTGGGGTCCTGCATGCGCGGGGGAAGTCACGAGGCCGCCAACCTGCCCGTGGCCCTCCTGGGCGGCGGGAATCTCGGGCTCGAGACCGATCAGCACATCGTGCTCGACAAGCGGCCGTTGCGGGACCTCTACGCGACCTTGATGAACGACGTGTATGGCCTGGCGGTGCAAGATTTTGGGCAGAATCTGACCGGCGCGCCGCTCACCAGCATCACGAACCTGCTCAAAACCTGACCTGCATGCGCGGGCGCGGGTAAGCGGTCAGCGCGGCTGACGCTCGGACCCGAGGCTGACGCCCAGCACGAGCGCCGGCCGCAGGGGCCACGGCGAAAAAAGGTCGCGGCGGGCTCCGTTGACGACCTCGGTGTACTGCACATGCAACGGTACCAGATCGACGGTGGCGGCCAGGAACGCTGTCGTCCCCTTTCCCATGGGAAGGTCCCAGCGGGCGGCGAGCCCAATCATGGGATCCAGATCGGTTCGCGCGGCGGCCGTAACAGTGTCGGCTGGAGAGAAGCCAGCGAGCGTCGGCGCGATGTGTGTGACGAGAAGTGCCGGGCCAACCGCGACGCGGCCGACCCCCCAGGTGCCGAGGCGTCGCCCGGCTGTCATCCACGCGTGCAGGCTGATCGCACGTACCCGCAGGTCGCCATTCGCATCGGCGCTGTGGAACGCCGGATCCACGGCCGCTGACGCGGCGACCCCGATGCGCGTGGCGTCGGTGAGCCAGTCGATCCACATGTCCAGCCCCACCCGGGGGGCCATCAGCGCGTCCGCCGACCACGAGGCGAGGCCCCCAAACACGCCGACCTGCAGCGCGGTCTGCCGGTCGCCCACCGGCTTCGCGTCGGGCAAGGCCGGCGTTGGTCGCGCGGCGTCGAGCGCCGCACGGGCTTCGGAATGCGGGACGCCGATGGGCTGCGAAGCGAGCAGGCTGGTCACCGATCGCTCGATGATGAAGGTGATCTGCGCCAGCCCAGCCTCGTCCACACCCAGCGTGAGGGGCACCGTGCGCATGAGGACGCGGTCCGCCTGCCGGGGGATGAGGAGCAACACCGCGCTGTCGACGTTCCGCGCATCCAGCCAGCCCCGGGCCAGCGGCGCTCTTGGATCATTGTCCGGCGATAGCGCCAGGACCTGTTCGAGGTTCACGTCGGGCACCGACGAGAGATCGAGCGCGACGCCCAGGGTTGCCAGTCGCGGGGCCAGGCGGGCCGCCACCGCCGCGGTCACCGAGGGCGGGGCTGCGATTTCCAGCGCCAGATGGTTCGGCAGATCGTCCCCGGCGCTCGGGCCTGAAGTGGCGGCCCAACACGCGAGCGCCAACCACGCGCTCACGGCGCGTCGAGCGCGGCCAAGCGCGTACGGGCGGCGGCCCCGTGTATCGAGCCGGGGTGTTCGCGCAAGAGGTCGCGCCAAGCCGCTCGCTCCTCGTCCCGGCGTCCCAGGGTTCGCAGTGCCTGGGCGCGCCCAAGGCGGGCCTCTTCCGCGAGGGCGCCGGAAGCATCGACGGAGAGATACCGTTCGAACATCGCCAGCGCCCGCCGCGGCTCGCCGAGCTGATCGAGCAGCAGCTGCCCGTAAAGGGCTCGACCGACGATTTCTTCGCGCGAGCCGGGGTATCGTCGGCCGAGATCAGCGAAGGCCCGGCTCGCGTCCGCCCACCGCCGCGCGGTTCTCGCCTGCTCGGCGCGGCTCAGGAGCTGCGCCGGCGACTCGGCGACGGCGATCGTCGACTCCGGGGGTGGTGTCGCAGGCACGCTCTCGGCAGCCAGCACGTTCGATCGCGGCAACCGAGGCCGCGCGCGTGCGTTGTCGCGCGGTGATCGACGATCAGGTCCGGGGAACACCGCGGGCGGGGGAAGCGGGCGGGTATCCGGCGCGGCCCCTGGATCCGGAGGACTCGCCTCGGGCCCGTGGTGCCGCTCGGCGGGAGTCGTTATCGGTCCCCGGGACACCAAGGCGCGCGTGGCCCGTTGCGCGCGCGCTCGAACGACCAAGGCCGTGGCGGCGAAGGCCGTGCCTGCCACCAAGACGACCGCTGCCGCCGCCACGGCCAGCGGGCGATGCCAGCCGCCGCGAACCGTCGTCGCCATGACCAGTCGTCGTTCGCTGGTGGCCAGAACCCGATCGACCAGGCGCGCCGCCAAGGCATGATCGGCCTCGGACGGGACCCGCGCGCGGGCCGCTTCGATGCGCACGACGCGCTCAAGCGCGCAGGCGGGGCAGCGCTGCAAGTGGGCCGTCAGATCCGCTCGCTCATCAGGGGTCAGCGTGCCGCAGGCGTCGCGCCACAGCAGCTCGTCGGGGTGCAATTCGGAAAGGGTCATCCCAGGTCCTTCAGCAGCTCGCCGAGGGCAGGATCGGCCAGGATGCGATCCCGCAGGTGGTCGCGTGCCAGACGGATCCGACTTCGAACGGTGTTCACCGGAACGTTCAACTCGCGCGCGATGAAGGGTAGGGGATATTCGAAGAGAACCCGGTAGGTCAAGCTTTCGGCTTGTCCCTCCGGCAACTCGTCCAGCAGGCGTTGAAACGCGGCAACACATTCGTTTCGTTCCAGCGCCGCGTTTTGCGAGGCCCCCGTGGCCATCTCCGGTGGTTCAGCCTCGGCCTCCACCTCGGTCAGGTTGCGCGAGCGCCGCCGGCCCGCGCGTCGCATGCCAAACGCGGTGCGGACCGCGATCCGTCGGGCATAGTGCAGGAACGTGGACTGACCGCGAAATCGCGGGACCGAGTCGACGATCGCGATCATGGCTTCTTGCGCGGCGTCCTCGACGTCCACGTCGCGACCTGCCACCACCTTGACGGCAGCCACGATCGAGGGCGCGATCAAGGACAGCAGGCGTGCCAGCGCCTCGCGCTCTCCTCGCGCCGCCTGTTGCACCAGCGGCAGCAGAGGATCGGACGATGGCGCCTGGTTCGCGGCGCCCGGCTGTTCGGGATCCACGTGGGGCGGGTTGGGCAATTGAGGGTGCGGCACGTCTCCCGTTTCCTCTGGTAGGCGGCAGGCGCGCCGATCGATCACCAAAGGAACCGAATGATGATCGTTTTCCGTCGCTCGACCCACTAGATGGATAAGGTTACTCGCAGGAGGTCATCGTGGCGCGCGGGAAAATGGTCGGTGTCGGCGCAGGGATTTCGACGCTCTTCCTTTGTGCCTGCACGGACTTGCGGCCGCTGGGAAGCGTGACGACCGACGCGGCACAACCACCCATCCAGGTCCTGGTGTGGAACAACGCCCTGACCTATGGTCATGCCTCGCGCGTGTTGGCCCTTCCCTACTTGCAAGCCCGCGAGCTGACCGACAACGTCAGGTTCGATACCACCTACGCCCACACCGGCGCGAATGTTCAGGAGGGTCCGACGGACGAAGCTTTCAACGCTTCCGTCTTCACGGAGCAGGGTCTCGACAAGTATGACGTCGTGCTGTTCTTGAACACGACGGGAAACACGATCGACGACGACCAGAAGACGGTTCGCCGGCAAGCGCTGCAAGATTTCATCGAGAAGAAGGGGCGCGGATTCGTCGGAACGCACTCGGCGACCGACACTTACCAGCCCGAGGCGGCGGATCCTTGGCCATGGTACGTCGATTTCATCGGCGCCAATTACGTGTCACACACCATCTACGGAACGCCGGGCGTCGCTCAGTATTTCCAGGGCATGACCCACCCGATCTTGCAGTCCGCCGCCACGCCGGCCATCTGGAATCGGTCGGACGAGTGGTTCGTTTTCGCGCGTGACCCGCTGTTCGCTCCCGTCCCGGGCGTCAAGATGCTGTTGACCTGCCATGACCAAAAGAATGCCCTCGAACGACCGAGCGCGTGGGTCCATGAGATGCCGGTCCAGGCGGGGGCTCCGCGCGGGGGCCGGCTGTTCTACACGGCGTTCGGACACTTCACGTCTGCGTTCGAGGAACCGGCGGTCATCGACCTGATCATCGCCGGCATCAAGTGGGCGGCCGGTCGGCTGTAGCAACGTCTGACGGAAGCGCGGCCGTTGCTGAAGACCGGAGTGGTTCCAAGGGCCTGGTCGTGCGGAACAAAAACTGACCAAGTTCTTCGGCTCCCTGGCACTGGTAGGGCGAAGGTGCCGTGCCCGCAATCGTCAAGGAGGATCCGATGACTCGTCCGACCCTGAAGCGTCTCCGTCGTCTTGCCCGTGGGCCGCTGTTGATCGTCGGAGCTCTGTTCGCGGCGTCGGGCTGCGACTACCGAACCCTCCCGGCGATCGCAGAGGGGCCCCCGTCTACCCCCTCGGGACTGGGAACCACGTGTTCGATCGGTGTCGCCGAGCTTCCGCCGGAAAACGCGGCCATCGATTCAGCGTCCGGCGCCTGCGCCTCGCGGCTTTGTCTGAAACAAGCGCAGGAGCGGTCCGCCGACACTTCGCCCTTGTGCACGCAGGCCTGTGAGGTCGACAGCGACTGTCAGGGGGGCGCGATTCGCAGTCCGCAAGACCCGACGGACAAACGCTGCGTGACCGGGTTCACTTGCCGAGCGATCTTCCCCAATCTCGCGCTGCTCCCCTTTGCCTGCAAGAAGATGTGCGTCTGCCAAGACTTTTTCGACTCTTCGACAGCGCCCACGCCGCCAGCGGGCTGTCAGTGAGGCCCGCGATCAATCCTTGGTGACGACCGCCAAGGTATCAGCGCCCGCGCCGCGGGCCAGGTCCATCAGATGAACGACCTCGCCGTAGGGGGCGTCGTCGTCGGCTTTGAAGAAGACGACCTTGCGGCTCTCCGCGCGCAGACGCGCCGCCAGCCGATCGTGCAGCGCCTCGAGCGCGATGGCCTCACCGTTGAGCGTCAGCTCACGCTTGGCGGAGTACTCGATCATCACCGGCGCTTCGCCGGGCGGCGGCGGGGTGGCGTCGTCCGCCTTGCGCGGCACCGCCGCGGTGAGGTGCTTCATCATCGAAGGCGTCAGCACCATGAAGATGATGAGCAGCACCAACACCACGTCGATGAGCGGCGTCACGTTGATCTCGCCGCGCGGGCCCTTCTTGTTTCCGACGTCCATGGCCATGTTTCATCGCTCCGGGGTCAAGGGCGCTTCTCGATCTCCTCGGTACCAAGGATGACGTCCTGGACGTCCGCGTCGTGCAGGCTCTCCAGCAGCGCGCGCACCGCTCCATAGGGCGCGCGCGTGTCGGCCTTCACGAACACGTTCTTCTCGGGCTGGCGGCGCTTGGTTTCGACGACCGCGCTGGCCGCCGCGGCGGCGTCCGCCAGGCGCACGCTGCCCACGTAGAATCGCTTGTCCGCCGTCACGGCCACGATGATGTCCTTGCCGTCGTCCGGCTTGCGCGCGTGATTGGCGGTGCGGGGCAAATCCACCGTCACGCCGCTGGCGATCAGAGGCGTCACCACCATGAAGATGATCAGCAGCACCAGGACCACGTCCACCAACGGGGTCACGTTGATGTCGGCCTTGACCTCGGGCCGCGCCAGCGGCTCTGCATGGGCCTGCAGCGCGCGCAGCGCACGCAGCCGATCCGCGCGCCCGGTCATGGCGCGGCGGCAGAGGAAGCGCCGGCCGCGGGGCCGGCCGTGCGCGCGTTGCGGTTCAATTGATCGGCCAGCTCGCCGGCCGAGTCCTCGATCACCGCCGAGAACTGATCCAGCTTGGTGACGAAGAAGTTGTAGAACCAGACCGCGCCGATGGCGACGGCCAGACCCACCGCGGTGGTCAACAGCGCCTCGGCGATGCCCGCCGAAACGGAGGCGAGCCCGCCGCCGCCCCCCTTGCTTGGATCGGCCATCTGCTGGAACGCGGTGATGATGCCGAACACGGTACCGAACAAGCCCACGAACGGCGCCGACGACGAGATGGTCGCCAGCACCGGCAGACCCCGCTGAAGCGCCGCGACCTCGCGCTTCTTGGCGCGCTCCATCCCGCGCGTCACCCCGTGGATGAGCAGCTCGATCTCGACGGCGTCCCGGGCCGCGGCGCCCAGGCTGTCCACACCCGCCACGAAATCGTTCAGCGCTGGTCCCATGACCCGCGCGGCCGGAGCGTCCTTGAAGGATCGCTCCAGCGCGACCGCCTCAGCCAGCCGACCGCGTGTCGACACCAGCGGCTGCAGCGCGCTCAGGTAGGCCAGCGATTGCTGCCGGCCCTTGCGGAAGGTGAGAAAACGCTCGAGCACGATACCGATGGCGTACATCGACATGCCGAGCAGGATGAGGACGACGACCTTGGCGACCGCGCCCATCTGGCTCCAGAGTCCGAGCAGCGAAAAATCCATCAGCGTTCATCTCCGATCGGGGTGGGGGTGGTTTCGATCATCGCGCGGAAACGTCGTAGCGAATCGTGTAGCAAAAGGGAACCGGGTGACCATCGATGGTGTAGGGACGATACCGCCAGCGACCCAGCACCGCGGGAATTTGCGGATCGATGGCCGGATCGGCGCCGCGCAGCAGCTTCACCTCGCTCACGGTGCCCTGGGCCGAGACGCAGATGCGCACCACGGCCGAGAATGTCATTCCGGTCCGGACCAGCGGCGGCGGCAGCGTGACCTTGTAGGCCTCCGCGTTTGGATCGATCAGCAGTTGCTGCCGCGCGATCTGCGGCGACACCATCTTGGGTCCCGTGTCCTTGGGCACCGGAGCGCCGACGACCCCGCCCACCACGCCCCCCGCGACGCCGCCCTTGACGCCGCCTTCCTGGCCGTCGTCCTTGCCATCGTCGTCGTCCTGTTCCGGCTTCTCCTTGGGAGTTTCCTTGGGATGCGGGTCGGGCTGGACCAGCGTGCGCGGCTTCTCGACGTGTTTGACCTTGGTGGTGCTGTGGCGCTTCGCCGGCGGCGGCGGGGGCGGGGGCGGGGGCGCGCCGCCCACCAGCGTCACGGCGACGGCCGGCATGGGAAGGTCCTCGATCGTCCAGAACGAATAGGCGACGCCAATGGCCAGCGCCACCGCGTGCGCGGCGATCGACACCCCCACGGTCACGCGTCGCCAGCGACCGGAGGCGGGTCGGGTGTCTCCAAGGATTGCTTCGAAGGCCATGGAATGACGGCGGCGCTCGCTATGGCGAGCCCGCTCCTCCTTTGCCGGATGCGGCGGCTTGCGCCGGGGCGGCGGCGGCCGCATCGACCCTGGCGCGCCACACTTCGGCTTGATCGATGGTTGCCTGCCAGAGCGACGGCCGGGTGAAGTAGGCCAGCGACTTCTGGCGCAGCAACAGGTTCAGGTACACCATCGCCTCACGATACTGGGGACGCAGGGCCAGCGCCCGCTGCAGGTACTTGATACCCAGGTCTGCCAGGGCCACGCGCTGCGCACCGGTGATGTCACCCACGGCGAAGGGCGGCGGTGGCTTGTGCGGCTCCTCGTCGGCACCGCCGCCGGCGGTGGCCATCGCGCCGTTGCTGGTCTTGCTCTTGTCCTTGCGCTTGTGCTTCCCTTTGCCCTTGCGCTTCCCTTGGCTGGTGCCCGGGGGCGCGTTCGGATCGGGTCGCGGATCGAAGCCGGCGATCTCGGGTCCCCCGCCGCGCTGGAACAGCTGCTGCCACACGAAGACGCCCACGGCGTACTGAGCCTCCGCGTCGTTGGGAAGAAGCGCAGCCTTCTTCTGATAGGCCGCCAAGGCTTCTTCCAGGTGATTCGAGCGCGAGTAGGCCTGGATCTCGCCGTTCAGGGCCATCAGGTCCGAGGGATCCTTCTTCAAGCGTTCCTCGAAGAGGGCCACCAGTGCCGGAAAACGATCGGCGTCGACCAGCGTCTGGATGTACAGCGCCTCGGCGCGGGCATCGCCAGGCCAGCGTCGCCGCGCCTCGGCCAGCGCCGCGAGCGCGCAGTCGGTGGCGCGATCGTTGGCGGGCGAGGTCGCGCCCGGGGTCATCATCTGACGGCAGGAGAGGGCCTGCCCCATCCACGCCTGGGAGAGCTGCGGTACCAGCGTGGCCGCCGCCTCGAAGGCGGCGCGCGCCCCCGCATAGTCGCCCGATCGATAGAGCCGACTGCCCTCCCGGATTTGCCGTCGACCGCGCAGCTCTGTGCACCCAGATGTAACGGCCAGGACAGTCAGGATGAAAAAGAGGGCGCGCTGGCGGGGAATGTGATTCATCGCTGGTGAGCTCGAGGCGCGCTCCGAGATCGAAGGCGGGCCGGTTTCGGAGGGAGATTGATACACAATCTTGCGAGCCGCGAAAAGGAAACCTGCTCAAACAAGCGAAAAGCAAAGCGCTGTCCAACACGCGGAACGTGCAGATAAGGAAAGCTCCTTAACGAACTGCGGCCGCCACAATTGAGAAATTATTCCTTTGCCGTGCGGCTCGTCATGGCTACTATGCGCGCCATGGTCAAGCAGCGTTTCAGCATTGGGTTGGTCTTGCTGACTGCGACGTTCGCGGCGGCGAACTGCAACAGCGGCGATACCGTGGTCTCAGTGAACGTCAGCTACGACTCGACGGCCATGGACGTACAAAAGGCGGTGTCCAGCCTCCAGATCGTCGTCAAGCCCAAGTCTGGCGGGGGCTCTCCCGTGACCACCACCGTTCCGATCATGCGTGACGATGCGGGCGTGATCACCACTCCGGTGTACAGGCGCATCACCATCAACGGATGGACTGGTCCGACGGAAGTAACGGTCGACGCGCGCGACGGCGATAAAGTGTTGCTCTCGGCGTCGACGACCGTCCAGGTGGAGGAACACGAAGCGGTCGCGGCCTTCGTCCGTTTCGCGGTGGTCATGCCTGACGCCGGTGCGCCTGCCGACGCCGGTGCCGACGCGGTCGACGCAGGGTCCGGGGGGACGACCGGTAGCGGCGGTAGCGACGGCAGCGGTGGCGCGTCGGGGGCGGGCGGTACCGTCAGCGGCTCTGGCGGCGCCTGAATTCTGGCTCGATCGATCCTGGACAGCTTCGTAACGACTCGCAACGCAGTTTGAACGACTGCCTTTCGCGCTCAGGGAGAACTCCGATGATGAGGGATTCGGCTTCGGTTCGGAAAGTCTGCCTCGGTCTGTCCGTGGCGATGCTTCAGTTGCTGTTCATTCCGACGGCGGTCGCGAAGAAGAAAAAGCACAAGGGCGCGCCAGCGACGGCCACTGCCGAGCCCGCCGCCCCGGCCGCGCCGGCCAAAGCTGGAGTTCCCACGGCCACCGCGTTGGTGAAGGTCCCTGCGGCCGGTCCGGCTCCCGTCGGTGGGGCCGCCAAGCCGGCCGCCTACGTCCCGGTGGCGGCAACGCCTGCCCCCGCGGCGCCTGCCCCCGCAGCGCCTGCCCCCGCGGCGCCTGCCCCCGCGGCGCCGCCTCCCACGACCCTTGCGGCCGCCCCCTCGTCCAGTCCGGCGGCCGCGAAGCCGCCCGCCGCCGCCTCTGCGCCGGTGGCCCCCGCCGCGGTGGCCGCGCCACCGCCCGCCTTGCCCCCTCCCGCGGCCGTCCCTGCTCCGGCCCCGCTCGTGGCGCTTCCCCCCGAGCCCGAACCCGAACCGCTGCCCATGCCGTCTCCGTCTTCTGACCCGTCGGGCGCGGCCGGCTATGATCCGAGCGAGCTCGAGGTGGTCAAGGTCACCGTCGACCGCCGCGAGAAGAACATCCAGAGCTACGCCGGATCGGCCAGCGCGTTCTCTCAGGAAGATCTCCAGCGCGTCGGCGTGAACTCGGTGCGCGACATGGGCGCGGTATCGCCGTCGGTCGAGATCGGCACCCAGGAAGGGAACACGGAGATCTTCATCCGCGGCGTCGGCTCGACCAACAACACCGAGCTCGGCGATCCCTCCTCGGCCACGCACGTCGACGGGATCTACATCCCGCGTCCCCGCGGTGTCGGCTCGATGTTCTTTGACCTCGAGCGCGTCGAGGTGAACCGTGGCCCCCAAGGGACCATCCGCGGCCGCAACGCCACCGCCGGCTCCATCAACATGATCACGGCCAAGCCCAAGCTCAGCCTGTGGGAAGCCTCGGGCGAGATGCAGATCGGCAATTACTCGCAGCGTCTGGCCACCGCGATGGTCAACATTCCCGTCGGCGACAAGCTTGCCCTTCGTCTGGCGGCGTTCGGCGAGACGCACGATCCGTTCTTCAAGAACGCGGGTCCCGTCAAGACCATCGCGGCGGGCGAGAGCGCCGACAATCTGGCCTATCGCGCCTCGGCGAAGTGGGCGCCGCTCAGCAACCTGACCGTGCTGGCCGGGGCCGACTTCACGCAGGAAAACGGCACCGGCTTCTCCGGCAGCAACTTCAACGGTGCGTTGAAGGCGGGCATCCTTCCCAGCGAGATCCCTGATCCCCGCGCCGTCGTCTATCGTGGCCCGCAGGGAACCCAGCGGATGCAGCACTGGGGCGTGCACACCGACATCACCGCCGATCTTGGTCCCGTCAGCCTGAACTACCTCGGCAGCTACCGGCACCTGAAGTACTTCCAGAATACCGGCGGTAACGCGGGCGTGGCCTATCCGGGCCAGATCGTGACCAACATGCAGCTGGACAACTGGAGCACCTCGTACTGGGACAGCGCCTCACAGTCGCAGGTGCACGAGCTGCGGGTCTACACCCCCGACAGCTTGCGCTTCCGCGGCACGGCGGGCGTGTTCGTGTTCCATGAGAAGCAGCAGGTCATCCTGTACTCGGTTGCGGACAACACGTACGGCTATGCCGGCAACGAATACAACGAACCGAACATCAAAGGCGATTCGCAGGCTGCCTATCTCGATGGAACCTATGACTTCCTGAAGTGGCTGCGCGGCACCGCCGGCCTGCGCTTCACGCACGAGACAAAGTCGCGGACCGACGGCTTCGGCGGGGGCTTCGGCGTCTCCAACGCGAACGCGAATGGCCCCTTCCGCTTCGGTACCGAGGGTTTTCAGCCGGCCCTGGGGAATCGCACCATCTACCCGGCCCTGGGCAGCAACCCCAATCCGGTCGACGTCTTCATGAACGGCATCACCCGGACTGGGGGCCGGGACACCCTGGAAGGGATCCTTCAAAGCGGCGTCGGGATGATCGGTTCCGTCACGCCCCAGTACGGAACGTACAGCGACAATTTCCTCGACTTTCGGCTGGGGACCGACGCCGATCTGAAGCCGGGGCACATGGTCTATGTCAACCTGGCGACCGGCCACAATTCGGGCGGATTCAACGATCAGGTCTCGGTGCCCGACGGCATGGGCGGGATGACGCCGGTGGCGCCCACGTACAAGCCGGAACGGCTGTATTCGATCGAGGTCGGCAGCAAGAACGAGTTCATGGACAAGAAGCTGCGGGTGAACGCGTCGGCCTTCCTTTACCTGTACCGCGACCAGATCTTCCAGATCATCCAGCAGACCACCCCGCCCGATCCGAACGATCCCATGTCGACGGGCGGTTCCACGGCGTTGCGCGTGAACGCCGGCAAGTCCCACATCCTGGGCCTCGAGTTCGACGGCGCCTACCGGCTTCCCTACGGCTTCGTGATCAGCGCCAGCGGCACGGTGCTGGACGCCCGCTTCGACGAGGGGCGGATCTTCGACAATCGCGTCGCCTACGGCCCCACGAATGGTCCCAACGACAAGGTCAACGTGTCCGGCAAGATCTTGCCGCGCGCTCCTCGTGTCACCGTCAACTATTCGCTGGCCCAGAACATCAAGGTGCCGTTTGGCTGGTTCGACTGGATCGTGTCGGCCCAAACCCGCAGCCAGTACTTCATGACGGTGTTCAATGGCGAGGGCGTGGACTCGCAGGGCAACGTCAACCCGAACCTCAGCGACGTGGTGCCGCGCTACACGCGCGTCGACCTGGGCGCCGGCTACTCGCGTCCCGACGGCAAGTGGCGGCTGGGGGCGTCCGTCAGCAACCTGACCAACGCGACCTACATGACCACCTTCATCAACACGCCGGATCTGAACCTGCGCTATTTCAACTCGCCCCGTCAGATGGGCGTGCGCTTGTCCCTCTACTGGTAGGGACCGCGCCGGCGACAGGGCTTCGGTCCGCGCTTCCTTGTCGTAACCGGCGACAGTTTCGTCCTCGCGGCATTGTTTCCCGCCCGCCCCGATTCGGGGCTCGGCGGGAGCGATTTTTCGCTGCGTTGTTCGGGCACATCGTTTGCTGAACCATTCCCGTCAATGACCAGAGAATCGGTCACCAACGGAAAGGGACGAAGCCATGTCAAACGACAAGCCGGGACAGCGGAAGTCAAAGAGCGGTGGCCGCTCGCAGAGCGACGAAGTCGCGGAAGAGGTGGCGGAAGAGGTGAGCGCTGCCAGCGTCGACGACGAAGATCAGGATGAAGTCAGCGCCGGGGCCCAGGCTGGAACCGAGGATGAGGAAGAGCAGAATGGCAGGGCGCAACAGACGGCCGCGCGCCGCGCCGGCCCCCAGAGCGCGCCGAGCCACAAGCGCGAGGGCTTCGAAGCCCGCGGCGGCCGAAACGCCCGCCAAAGATAGTGGGCGGATCCGTCCATCTTCCTGAACGCAAAAGGGGCTGGTAGCGTGGCCCCAAAATGTATCCATCGCGTTTGGTGTCCGGCGGGCAGGTTCGGAGATGGGCAACGGTCTTGGTGGGTCTGGCTGCACTGTCGGTCGCGACGTGCGACGACCCCATGACCCGCGCACCAGGGGGAGCGGGTGGATCGGCGGGACGCAGTTTCGGCGGGGCGGCTGGGCTGCCGTCGGGCGGCGTCGGTGGCCTCGGTGGTGTCGGCGGGCTTGGGGGAGTCCGGGCCGAGGGGGGCGGGCCACCCGCGAGTGGGGGGGGGCAAACGGGAGTGGCGGGGGCCGGCGGCGACGAGGCTGGCGGAGGCGGCGGTGCCAACGCGGGCGCACCCGGATCGGGAAATGCCGGCGGGGTTGGTGGCGCCAACGCGACCGGCGGGGGTGGTCATAGTGCCGGT